>Ga0189288_10063_pt1 | contig 147021 bp, 133 predicted proteins | sample UW105minimetaG_FD_130316 | JGI IMG/M metagenome (GOLD analysis project Ga0189288, IMG submission 130316) | Marine microbial communities from the Costa Rica Dome - UW105 mini metaG | ecosystem: Environmental > Aquatic > Marine > Oceanic > Photic zone | place: Costa Rica: the Eastern Pacific...
ACTATACAATTCAAAAGGATATTTAATTAGTGGTTTTTTTGGTTTGAAATTTAGTTTGTAAAATAAAAAATCACCGATAAGAAATAGAGGAGAATTAGATTGGTTAAAGAACTGTAGGGGGTTCTTTAGCTTTCTGTTCTCCTTTTTACATGCATATTGAATCCATAGAAAATTTAGAAATCAACTTTTGAAAACGGTTTTAATCAATTCATAGAATCCTTTGTTTTCTGAGAAATTTTCAGATATAATAACTTTGTAAAATCTATAGTTTAATTTTGATTCATAAAATTACTTTTTGCTTCCCGAATTCATTTTTGAATTAGAACTTAATGTGCACCTATATTTATTAAATTTCTAAGGAAGTTATTCCTCTTTGAATGGCATATTTGGTCAATTCAGGGACGCTTTGTAATTCTGTTTTTTTCATAATATTATTTCTATGAACATCAATTGTTTTTGGACTTAAGAATAATATTTCTGCTATTTTTTTAGAAGATTTACCTTCTGCAATTAATTGTAAGACTTCTTTTTCTCTTGAAGTTAACTGTGTTTGATCTAAAGGTTCTCCTTTGTTTAATTGAGAAAGAAAATTTTGATTGATGTCTTTTGAGAGATATCGTTTATTTTGCATTACTTTTGTAATCGCTGTAATTAATTCATCAGCATCACCGTCTTTTAGTAGGTATGCTTCAGCACCTGCTTTAAACATTCCTTGTATAAATTGCTTACCAGAATGCATAGAGAGGCTTATTATTTTTATATTTGGTTTGTGTTTGTGAATTTGTTTTGCAGCTTCTATACCATTCATGCCAGGCATTGCTAAATCCATAACAATAACATCTGGCAATAATTTTAAAGCTATTTTTATGGCTTGTCTCCCATCTGAAGCTTCTCCAATTATATCCATATCAGATCTTTGCTCTATAATGTTTCTTATACCATCTCTTAATAACTTATGGTCGTCAACTAATACTATTCTAATTTTTTGTGTAAGATTCATATGCTTAAGGGTATAAAAAATGTAACATGTGTTCCTTTGTTTATTTCTGATGCTATTCTAAACTCTCCTTTTATATTTCGAATACGTTCTCGAACGGTAAACAATCCAAAACCAGAACCAGTGTGATTGTGAGTATTTAAAGTAGAAGTATCAAAACCTGTACCATTATCATTTAAAAGAATATCAAGCCCAAGTTTGTTTTTATTTATGTTTAAAGTTATGTGAGATGCATTCGAATATTTTACAGCATTATTTATAACCTCTTGAATACTTCTATACAATAAAATTGACTTCACATCATCAAGAATTAAAGTAGTTACATTACTGTTAATTATACATTTAATCTTGTGAGTAGTCTCTACCTCTTCAACTAACCAATTTAATGCATCAATAATACCTAATTGATATAATACAGGAGGAGAAAGATCGTAAGTAATTTTACGACTATTTTTTAAAGCATCAGATATATTTTTTTCTATGAATTTTAAATCTTCAACAATTCCTTTTTGAAGTGGTTTTTTTTTCAATTCATTAATTCTCATTTTTGAAATAACCAAAGATTGGCTGAGATGATCGTGAATATTTGAAGCGATTTCTTTTTTTTGTTTTTCTTCTATCAAGGTAATTTCAGTTGTTAATTTCTGGAGAGATGTTTGATATTCTTGAATTTCTTCTTTCGCCAACATCCATTGTGTAATATCTCTAGAATAGGTAACAAAATGGCTGAGTTTGTTGTCTTTATAAACTGGCGATGAAAAAAACTCTAACCAAACAAAATGCCCTTTTTTATGAAGAACTCTATAAGAAAAAGGTTTACTAAGCTCATTATTAAATAACCTTTTATGCATTACTTCTTTAATTGACTTAGTATCATCTTCATGTACTAAATCAAAGATTTTTTTACCCAGATATTCTGATTGCTCATAACCTAGGATATTTTTTACGGATGGACTAATATATTTAAAAGTGCCGTCTGTTTCGTGCATACAGATTATGTCATTAGAATGATCGGTTAGTATACGATACATTTCTTCTGCTTTTTCAATTTTAGTTCTTGTTAGTTTTTGTTCTGTAATATCTTGTCCTACACCCCTTCTTCCAATAATTTTATTTTGCTTATTGTATATGGGCTGAGACATCAATCTTATCCAAGTTTCTTTTTTTTTAAAATTTATCAATTTAAACTCAATATCATACGGAATACCTTTTGTATCATGGTCAAAATTAGCTTGGTCAACTTTTTTTCGAGATTCTTCATCTAAAAGCTCTAGAAGTTTTTCATGTGGTGGAACTGGATTTTTGGGATCTAACCCGAAAATATGGTAAACCTGATCAGACCAGATATAAGCACCTGTTTTAATATCATTTTCAAAATAGCCTATTTTTGCCATTTTACTTGACTCTCTCAAAGAGTATTCCTTCTTTTCTAAAAGTTTCAGAGCATTTTGTATTTTTTGTTTTGCCAATACTCTTTGCGAAATGTCTCTTCCAGCTGTTATAAAATGGCTGATTTTTTCATTTTCATAAACTGGAGAGATTAAAAATTCAAACCAAATATAATGCCCTTCTTTATGACGAACTCTATATGTAGCAGGGTTATTAACAGCTTTATTAATTTCTTTTTCTTTTTTTTCATCTTTTAGAAGATCAAACATTTTTTCTTGGATTGTATCTTTTAGAGAATTGATATCATCATTATGAATAAAGTCGAAGACTACCCTATTTATAAGATCTGATTGATCGTAACCTAATAATGTTTTTAAAGAAGGGCTTACGTATACAAAAGTACTATCTAGTTCATTTAAACAGATTAAATCACTTGAATTATTAGCCAATACTCGATACATTTTCTGGGCTTTTTCAATTTTATTTCGTATTAATTTTTGTTCTGTAATATCCTGAGAGACACCTCTTCTTCCAATAATTTCATTTTTAGTGTTGTACAAGTTTTCACCTATACTTCGTATCCAGCGTTCCTCGTTTTTTAAATTGATTATCTGTAACTCAATGTCAAAAGGAACTCCATCAGTGTCAAGCATCATGATTGCTTCAGTAAGTTTATTTCTTGATTCGTCATTAAAAAAACTAAGAAAGACATCAAGTTTTGGGACACCTTTTGTAGGATCAGTTCCATAAATTTTATGAATAGCATCAGACCAAATATGTGAATCTGTTTTCTTAATATATCTCCAGTAACCTATTTTTGCCATTCTACCGGCTTCTTTCAAGGAGTACTCATTTTCCTCTACAAGCTCATCTATATTATCTTGAATTACTTGTTGTTTTTTTAATTTACTTTTTACAACTTTTGTTAATTCATTTATATTAACCGGTTTTACTAAATAATCATCTGCACCCATATTCATGCCTTTCCTTAAATCTGGTAATTCATTTTTGCCAGTAAGAAAAATAAAAGGAATTAATTCTGTAGTGTTAGATTTTTTAAGTTGGTCTAAAAACTGATATCCATTTAATTTAGGCATTGATATATCTGAAAGGATTAAGTTTGGCAATGCTGTTTTTGCTTTTTTTAATCCACTTTCACCATTTTCTGCCCAAATCACATCAAAACCCTCGAATTCAAGGATCTCACAGATGTCCTCTCGGATGCTTTTTGAATCTTCAACTACTAAAATTTTAGGCATTGTTATTTGTTTTTGGTAGATTAAAATAAAATGTTGTGTCTTTATTTGGAATACTTTTTATATATATATATTTCCGTTATGATAAGTAATAATTTTTTTAACAATATTTAATCCAACCCCAATAGATTTCGAGGATTTAATTGTTTTAAAGTTTTCAAATGTTTTTTTGTGGCTTTTTGGATTTATTCTAATATAATTGTATTTGATTGAAAAAACATTTTCTTTTTCTGTTGTTTTACATCCTATTTCAATTAGCCCAATTTTTTTATGAATACGTTCTATTGCGTTCTTTATAAGGATTTCAAACACTTTTTCCAACATATGTTCATTGGCAATAATATGGGGTAGTTTAGTGCTTATTGTAATTCTGATATGAGAAGGTTTTTCTATTTTATGTATCACTTGTTTTGCAATAGCATTCGTATTGATACTCTTATACTCTGTATACTTTAGCTTACTCCACTTTTCTTCAATTTTAATATTTGAATCTCTGAAATTATTAGTTTCTTCCAACTCTTGTTGAGTCCAAGCTAATAGTTCTAAAATATTTTTTTGTGAGGGTTTTATTCCGTCTAAAATTAGATGAGAATAATTATCTAATAGTTGTTGCTGTTTTTTAAGAGTATCAGATAATACAGTCGTTTTATTAATAATTTCTTTATCTATAATTAATTTCTTTTTTATTTTACTTTTAACAGCGTTTGTAAGATCATTCACATTTACTGGTTTCGTTAAATAATCTTCCGCACCGAGGTTCATTGCTGATCTAATATCCCTTTTTTCACCTTTTGCAGAAATAAAAATTAACGGAATGGACTTTGTTTTTTTATTATTTTTTAGTTTTTCAAACATCTCAAAACCATTCATTTCTGGCATCAGTATATCAGAGACAATAAGGTCTGGATTTTTTTTCAAGGCTATTTCAAAACCGGTTTTTCCGTTCTCAGCCTCAAAAATAGTGTATCCTTCCATTGTTAGAATATCGAAAATCTCTTCTCTTATTTCTAGTGTATCTTCTACAATTAAAATTTTATTCATAATATTTGATTATATGATTGGTATTTTCACAATAAAAGTCGTCCCTTTATCAATAATACTGTTCACAATAATTTCTCCTTCTAAAAGATGTATTGCATCTTTTACAATGGATAGGCCCAGCCCGTTTCCTTGAATTAAAGCAACATTTTCAGCTCGAGTAAAAGGATTGAATATATTATCAAGTTCAGTTTTTGGAATGCCAATTCCAAAATCTATAACCGAAATTACTATTTGGTTTTTTTCATAGAACAGTTCAATAATAACTTTTTTAGCTTCTGGAGAAAATTTTACAGCGTTACTAATTAGATTTATGAAAATATTTCTACCTAATTTTTCATCAATAAAGATAGTTGAATTTTTTAACTCTTCTAAATCAATCAGCTCTATTTGATGAGATCCTTTATAAGAATGATAAACTTCTTCAATAATATTAGTCATAAATTTTCCAAGATTTATTGGGACTGGTGTATTTATTATTTCGTCTACTTCTCCTTGACCAATCATTAAAATATCATCTAATAATTCTGTCATAAGATCAACCTGGTTTTCAATTCTATTTAGTTTTTTCTCTAACATAACAGGGCTCATTTTTGTCCAGTATTTCTTAATAGAGCCAGCAGCAAAATTAATTGCAGACAGAGGAGTTCTAAATTCATGAGAGGCTGTTGAAACAAATTTTGATTTTAACTCGTTTAGTTCTTTTTGTTTTTTTAATGTTTCTCTTAGTACTTTGGTTCTTTGATTTACTTTCAATTCTAATTTGTTACGATAAGTTACCAGCTCTGTAATATCTTGCCCTACTCCTATTACACCTTTAATTTCTCCATTTACATCACGACGTGTACTTGCGTTTAACAACACCATTAAACGTTTACCAGTCTTGGTAAATAGAGGGAATTCATAGCTGGCAGTTTCCTTGCCAAGTAAAGCATTATCTAATACTTTTTTAATAGCTTTTTGGTAATCTTCTGTAATATAGTTTTTTACTAGGTTTTTCCCGAATACTTCTTCTTTTGTATATCCAGTAATTTTTTCAGAGCTCTGGTTCCATTCATTAACCAGTCCTTTATTATCAATACCAAAAATCGGAGCATTTGAGGTTTCAATAAACTGTCTTAATTCTTTTGCGATGGATTCTGATTTTGTTCGCAGTTTATCAATTTCAGTAATATCTTGTCCTACACCTAGCACACCAGTAATATTACCATTAACATCATGACGAGTGCTTGAGTTTAATAATACCATTAAACGTTCACCAGTCTTCGTAAATAAAGGGAATTCATGGCTGGCAGTTTCCTTGCCAAGCAAAGCATCATCTAATACTTTTTTAATAGCTTCTTGGTAATCTTCTGTGATATAGTTTGTTACTAGATTTTTACCCAATACTTCTTCTTTTTTGTACCGAGTAATTTTTTCAGAGTTCTGATTCCATTCATTAACTAATCCATTATTATCAATACCAAAAATTGGAGCGTTTGCGGTTTCTATAAAGTGACGCAGTTCGTTGGTGATAGCATTCGCTTTATTTCTATTATTAATCTTCTCAGAAATATCATTGGCTATTTTTATAACTTTAAAGATATTTCCTTGACTATCTTTAACAGGGGTGTAATTTGCATTAACCCATATTGTAGAACCATCTTTTCTTATGTTCTTGAATACACCTTTTTGTTCTCTATTCTTTGTAAGGTTGTTCCAAAATTGTTTATATTTAGTCGATTTCACATAATCGGGATCACAGAATATTTTGTGATGTTTACCCACCAAGTAATCCTTTGAAAAATAGCCTAAGTCATTAGCAAAATTATCATTCACTTTTAAAATGGACCCCTCTAATGTAAATTCAACTGATGACCAACCAGTATCAACAGCCGATTGTATAGCTCTTGCTTCTGCTCCAACCCTTAAGATCTCCTTGTGTTGTTTAACTTGATCAGTTATGTCGAATTGAATCCCAACATATTTTATTATTCTTCCTTTTAAATCTTTAAAAGGCATAATAGTAGTATCTACCCAATAGTTGTCTTTTCCTCCCTTTTTCCTGTTTACTAACTCACCTTTCCATACTCTTCCAGAGCTAATAGCCGACTCCATGCCAACAAATAAACTATCGGGTTGTATACCACTTTTTAATACTCCGTGATTTTGACCAATTAATTCTTCTCTTGAATACTCGGAAATCTCACAAAATTTGTCGTTAACAAACATAATATTGCCACCTGAGTCTAGTTCTAAAACAATCGCTGACTTATTTAAACAATTAATCTGTTGTTCTAATTGATTTTTGTTTTCTTCATATTTTTTTATAGTCTCTTTAAGACTATTGCTTGTCTTTAAAGCAGCTATAAGGAGCAGAATAATTGCAAATAAATGATTAAAGAAATAGTCCAACCATATAGCTTTATTGGTTGTCGTTTCATGGGCATAAAAATCAAAAGATAAAGAATCATTAATATTCAAAAAGGCAATGAATCCAAAAGAAAAAACCGATAGTAGTGCAAGGTTTATGCCTGTTCTTTTGTTGAAAAGGATGTTGGCTAAGATTGGAGCTGCAATAAACCAAATACTTGTGCCTGAGAGTAAGCCGAATTCCAATAAGCTAGTTATTGCTAAAGTAACAATGGTAAATATGATTATAGCTGCACGAAACTTATAATAAATATGCTTTCTTTCTAGATATAATATCCAAAAGATTATTGCTAACAAAATATTACCAATCATTAAAGGTTTTAGTTCTATTGTTGTCTGTTTGATGAAATTTATTGGAATCCAAAAAAGGGACATCACGCCCATACTTAGTATAATACGGTTGCAGATTTGTTTTTTAACATTGAACCCTATACCATTCTGAAGCATTATGGTCTTATTTTTCAATAGAGATTGAAGAAAGGCTAGATATGGTTTTTGAGGTTTCATTGGGGTTTCATTTTATTTTGTTAAAACAATTAATCTTTACATTTTTGAAAACAAGAAATGAATATTATTTAATTTATGTACTCATTCATAAATTTGTAATAAGAACTTTATGAACAAACTATAGTTGTCTCTCATACAATATTTTCAACAGCATTCATTAGAACAGTTAAAGTTATTGGTTTTGTTAAATAATCTTCTGCGCCTAAATTCATTCCAGCTTTAACATCTTTTTTTGTGCCTAAAGAGGAAAGAAAAATTAATGGGATGGGCTTTGTTTTTTTATTATTTTTTAGTTTTTCAAACATTTCAAAACCATCCATTTCTGGCATTAGTATGTCAGAAACAATAAGATCTGGTTTTTTTTTTCAGAGCCATTTCAAAACCACTTTTTCCATTTTCTGCCTCAAAAATGGTATATCCTTCCATTGTTAGAATATCCAAAACTTCTTCTCTTATAGACAGTGTGTCTTCCACAATTAAAATTTTACACATAACTTTATTTAAATGTTTGGTATTTTCACAGTAAAAGTTGTTCCCTTGCCAACAGAACTACTTACAATAATCTCTCCTCCTAAAACATTTATAGCGTCTTTTACAATGGACAAACCAAGTCCATTTCCTTTAATTAAAGCAACATTATCTCCTCGGGTAAAAGGGTTAAATATTTTTTTTAGTTCATTTTTTGGAATACCAATTCCAAAGTCTGTAACCGAAATAACTGTTTGGTTTTTTTCAGAGGACAGTTCAATAGTAACTCTTTTAGCTTTAGGAGAGAACTTTATAGCGTTACTTGTTAGGTTTATAAAAATATTTCTAGCTAATTTTTCATCCATAAAGATAGTTGAATTTTTTAACTTCTCTGGATCAATCAAATCTATTTGATGAGACCTCTCATAAGAATGATAAACTTCTTCTATGATTTCAGTCATAAATTTACCAAGATTTATAGGTACAGGTGTATTTGTTATTTCAGCAGCTTCCCCTTGACCAACCATTAAAATATCGTCTAATAAATCTGTCATAAATAGAACCTGATTTTCAATTCTATTTAGTTTTTTTTCTACCATAATGGGGTCCATTTTTGTCCAGTAATTCTTAATAGAGCCAGCAGCAAAATTAATCGCAGATAAAGGAGTTCTAAATTCATGTGAGGCAGTTGAAACAAATTTTGATTTTAATTCGTTCAGTTCTTTTTGTTTTTTTAACGCTTCATTTAATTTTAGGGTTCTCTGATTTACTTTCAATTCCAATTCATTACGATAACTATATAATTCTGTAATATCCTGTCCTACGGCTAGTACACCAACAATTTCTCCTCTAATATTTCTGCGTGTATTTATATTTAAGAGCAATATTAAATCTTGTCCATCTTTGGAAATTGAATTGAACTCATAATTAGCGGTTTCTTTTCCTATTAATGCGTTGCTTACTACTTTTTTTGCTTCAATTTGAGAGTTTTTAGGGGTATATTTCAACCAATGAGACCCTAATACCTCCTTTTGTTTATATCCTGTAATTTTCTCAGTAGCTTCGTTCCACTCGTTAATAATTCCTTCTGGATCAACACCAAAAATAGGGGTATTGACAGTTGTAAAAAATTGACACATTTCTTTATCCACAGATTCTGATATTAGAAGTGAACTAACCTTTTTTTTCTGCTTTTTTATTTCATTTAAAAAATAGTAGGTTGTTATAAAAACAATTAAAAAGGGTATTAAAACATTCACTGTAGAAATTATTATGTGTGCTTTTTTAATAATTTTATCTCCGTTCAAATACAAAATAGGCACAACAATTACTACAAAAGCAATCATTAAAAAAAATAGTAACGACAAAATTTTTATTTGTTTTTTATTTAGAAATAAAGCGGCACCAAACAGACTTAGAAAACACCATACCAAAACAAAACCTGAATCATACACAGAACCTAAACTCCATTGAATTAGGCTCGCTACTAGAGATATAGAGAGTATGTTTATATACACTAACAGCTTATAATTCCTCATATAATGAGAAATGAACACAGATGGAATTACAATAACAGCATATATTAGAGGAATTGCAGTTGTTCCTAGCCCCTGATAGGTATAACAAACCCCACCCCAGATAAGCCCATATAAACTAAGACATACAGATATTATTAGTATCAACGACTTGTTAAGTCTTAATTCGTCTGAGTCTGAGGCATCATATGCATATTTGTCAATCAGCACTTTTAATACTTGCTTATTAACTTCTGATGAGTATTTTTTATGCATTATTTTTGGTTTTAGTATTTTTTATAAAAAACGAGTTCCATTTTTAACCTTTTAACATTGATTTTCACTTTTTTTATATTTCTTCTTTGTTTTTCTGGTCAATAATTGGTAGATTATTTAATAATACTGTCATTTGAGCTACTTGATTTTCAATCTTATATAATTTATTTTCTATTGTAGTTGAATCCATTTTAGCCTGGTACTTTTTTATAGACCCTGCTGCAAAATTAATGGCAGACAAGGGGTTCTTTAATTTATGTGATGTCGTTGAAACAAATATTGAGTTTATTTCTTTTTGTTTTTTTAATGCTTTACTTAATTTTAAAGTTCTTTGATTTACTTTTAAATCCAGCTGATTTTGATAATTAACCGGCTCTGTTATATCTTCGTTAGTCCCCTTTAAACCCAATACTTTGCCAGTAGCATCTAGTATTGGTTTGCAAATAAAGCGTATTACTTTTTGAGCGCTATTAGGAATGCAAATTCTAAATTTAATATCAAAAGGAGCTCCTTTTTTACATCCTTCTTCAAAAGCGTTGTTGAATAATTCGATGTCATTGGGGTGAATTAAATTTTTAACAGTATTGTATTCAGGGGTACTTTTATTAGGGTCAAAACCCCAAAGATGAAATATTTCTTCAGACCAATATTGTTTTTGATTTAGACAATTAAAGACCCAACTTCCACCATATGTTTTATTCTGTAATTCAGCTAACTCCCTTTTGGTTTTTTCTAATAATATTTTGGTTTGCTCTTTAATCTTTAAATCTTTTTTGAGCGATATTTTTTTAATTTGAAATACAAGCTCTTGATTTTGAGAATTTAGGCGTTTGTTGGCATCGGCTAATTCATCTATTGTGGTGTATAAATCTTCTGTCTTCTTTTTAATCATATGCTTTGCCTCCTTTCGTTTTTTATATAAGTGCTTATTTAGGTAATTCATATTTTTGAATTACAAATTGAGGGGTTAAGCGTTCGTATAAAGTTTTGAAAACCTATTATGTAGGTTAGAAACTTTAATGAAAGTGTGGGCAAGTTATGATGTTTTTTGATATTTTGAAATAAGCAAAATGCTTATTTTTGAAACCTTAAAAAGAGGTAATATAATTGCTTTTTGACTATGAATACGAAGTTTTATTATGATTTAAATAACTCATTTTATGCATATTAACTAAAAACAATATAGCATATATTTAATTATTTTTATCGTATACTAATAAATATAGACAATTTTTTAGAAACCTTTAATCTCTTAACAAATGGGAAGGCTTTAACTTAAGTGCAAGAAAATTAATATTTTTTAACAAAAAAATAAACCAACTCCAAAAGAGTTGGTTTAAATATTTTAAGAGGTAAATTATCTATTCTACAGTTACCGATTTTGCTAAATTTCTTGGTTGATCTACATTTTTGCCCAACATTACAGCAATATGATATGATAGTAATTGGAATGGTATTGTAGTTAAAAGCGGAGTAAAAGCTTCTTCAGTTTCTGGTATTTCAATTACATGATCTGCTATTTCTTTTACTTGAGTGTCTCCTTGGGTTACCACAGCAATAATTTTACCCGCTCTAGATTTTATTTCTTGAATATTACTTACCACCTTTTCATAATGTCCTTTATTGGTAGCGACTACAAAAATTGGCATATTCTCGTCAATTAATGCAATTGGACCGTGCTTCATTTCTGCAGCAGGATACCCTTCTGCATGAATATAAGAAATTTCTTTTAATTTTAATGCGCCTTCTAAAGCAACAGGAAAATTAAAACCTCTTCCTAAATACAAACAATTTGAAGCATCTTTATAAATGGCAGCAATGCTTTTTACTTGCTCATCAATTTTTAATAGTCTTTCAATTTGATTAGGTATTAATTGAATTGTCTGTAAGTATTTATGAAAAGCAGTTTTAGATAAAGTTCCTTTTTCTTTTCCTAATTTTAGAGCAATTAAAGATAAAACGGTAATTTGAGTTGTGAATGCTTTTGTTGATGCAACTCCAATTTCTGGACCAGCATGTGTATAAGCGCCTGCGTGGGTTTCTCTAGCAATAGAAGAGCCTACAACATTACAAATTCCAAAGACAAAAGCACCTTTAGATTTTGCTAATTTTATAGCCGCAAGCGTATCTGCTGTTTCCCCTGATTGAGAGATGGCAATCACCACATCTTTAGTGGTAATGATTGGGTTTCTGTATCTAAATTCTGAGGCATATTCAACTTCCACAGGAATTCTGGCTAAATCTTCAAGAAGATATTCTCCCACTAGCCCTGCATGCCAGGAAGTACCACAAGCAAGAATTATAATTCTGTTAGCATTTAAAATTCTAGAAATATTATCATCTACACCAGACATTCTAATAATGCCTTTATCTGCTAACATTCTTCCTCTATAGGTATCAATAATAGCTTTTGGTTGTTCGTGTATTTCTTTTAGCATAAAATGATCATACCCCCCTTTTTCTATCTGATCTAGACTCATTTGAAGTTCTTGTACGTCTGTATCAACCATAGAGTCATCCATAATTTTTCGTACTTTTATTTCCTTACCAATTTTAATAATTGCTAACTCTTCGTCCTCTAAATAAATAGCATCTTTTGTAAACTCTATAAATGGTGATGCATCTGAAGCAATAAAAAATTCTTTATTTTTTTTACCTACTCCAATTGCTATTGGGCTTCCAAGACGAGCAATAACCAATTCATTCGGCTTTGTTTTATCAAAAACAGCAATTGCATAAGCTCCAACAACGTTGGTTAGTGCTAATTGAACAGCTTTTCCTAACTTACAACCTTCTTTATTTTTTACCTCTTGAATTAAGTTTACTAAAACTTCTGTATCTGTGTCACTTTGAAAGGTGTAGCCCCTAGTTATTAATTCTTTTTTTATAGTGTGGTAATTTTCTATAATTCCGTTATGAACAATCACTAAATCTCCAGATTCTGAAAAATGTGGGTGTGAATTTATGTCATTTGGAATGCCATGTGTTGCCCAACGTGTGTGTCCAATTCCTATATTTCCTTGTTGTTTTTTTTTGTCTTTAGTGGTAATAATCTCTAAGTCAGACACTTTTCCTTTTGTTTTAGAAAGATGCATGTTTTTCCCGTCATACATCATAATCCCTGCACTATCATAGCCTCGATACTCTAGCCTTTTAAGTCCATTAATAACAATTGGGTAGGCTTCTCTAAAACCAATGTAACCTGTAATACCACACATACTTATATAATTTTTTGAGTTAGTTGATTAATTTTTTTCTGTATACGATATTTTTAAACGAGCTTTTCTCGTTTCATCTGTTGAAGAATGATTGTAAAGTGTAATTGCTTTTGGATTCCAACTATAAGGCCTGAAGATACTATCAGAGACAGGCGCATCAGTAGTGTTAAAAACTTTTAATTTCAAAGTAGGAAGATAGTTCGTTTCACCACTCAATAGATCTGAAACATAATCAGTAATTCTAAAAGTATAACTATTTATTTTATTATCCTCCCTTGCAACAAAACCGCCAAAAAATTGTTGCTCGCTATAGCTGTCTTTAATTTGACTTAAAATAGGTTGTAGGCTAGAATTCTCACCTTCTTTATATAAGTATAACCTATAAGGTATAGCTGTGGTATCTAAATTTTGATTAATATAGAAGGTCAAAGAAGCATCGTTTATCAACCAGTTTTTTTCTCTTAAATCCATTAGTTGATTTCCTTCTAATATTTTAACTTTAGCTTCACTTCCTGCTGCTCCCTGAATTTTAATATTACCATCCTCAGGATAATCTCTATCCGACATTTTGTAAATACTATTTACAACACCATTAAGTGGGAAAGAATTATTTTTGGTGATTGTATCTATAATTGCTCCAGATGAATTTAAAATGGTACTGGTATAATATACTTCTATTGATGGAGAAACCTCTGTTATTTCTTCCTGGAAACCGAATGAAATTAATGCCCCATCATTTCCTTTTGCCTCGAGAATTAAGCCTCTAAAATAATTATTAAAACTTTGTTGAGAACTGAATTCTTCGTCATTAAATTTATCTAAAAATAACTCTTTTATTTTCGTTTTATTTAAATCTATTTTTGCAAAGGGCCTGCTGTTTGAAAGCTTAATGGTATCTGAACGATATATGGCACTACTACTTAACCTTCTTGCTATATAATAAGCCGTATCATTTGCATTTGGTTTAAACTGATAGTCCAGAACATTATTTAATTCTGGTAATAATTTAGAATACACATAATTAGACTGATATTGATTTATCTGAGAGGGATCTGAAGGGTTTAAAACATTTAAATACGTATCTGATTGATATGCATTAAATGTAAAGGAAGCATCCGTGTTTCCAATAATAGAATCTAGTTGATAAACAAACCTACCATCAGCCGTGTTTTCTATTAATGTAGCATTGTATGGCAGTTTAATAAAAGCAGCGTCAATTGTAGTTTCAACAATTGTATCTGCTCCATATGTCTTGTCTGTTACACTTAAATTAGAACTAATTCCTAATTGAGAGATAATTGAAGCCTCTATTTTTTCATAATCAGGGCTATTATGAACACCAAGAAGATATTGTCCCAGTTTAATACTAATACCATCTGCTCTAACACTTTCTACCCCTGAGTTTGTTATGATAATATCTAATACTGTATCCTTCGAATTAAACTGTGTATTTTTTATAATATTTGTTCCAATGTCCGTAAAATCTTTTTCACAAGAAATAATTCCTGAGATAATAAACAATAAAACACCTAGATATAAACTTTTCTTTATACTCTTTTTCACTTTAAAAACAATTAGTTAGCCTCTAATAAACCGGCATAAAAATTTAAATAATTTTCTTTTAAATTCTCTGATTGGAATTCTAAAACAGGCATTCCTTTATCCTGTATAAAAGAATCTAATTCTTCAGAGATATGTTCACTTCCTTTAATAATAGCATCAGAGTTTTCTATAGCGCTTTTCAAAATATTGGCATGGTTAGGTGTTTTTATAGTTGCTATTTTATCCTCCTTAATCATGTCAAATTTAATTTTACCTGCTAATTCTGAATTCAACGTTCCGTCAAAACCATTATCATAGAGTGAAGTTACTATCTTACTTTCAGCAAACAATGGCTCTTCATTATAATATTCTCTTAAATAAAGTGGAAGCATGGAAGCCAACCAACCGTGAACATGAATGATATCTGGAGCCCAGTTTAATTTTTTTACGGTTTCTACAACCCCTTTTGCGAAAAAAATTGCGCGTTCGTCATTATCCTCAAAAAGTTGATCATCTTCATCTGTAAAAACAGCTTTACGTTTAAAGTATTCTTCGTTATCAATAAAATAAACCTGCATTCTTTCTTTTGGTATGGAGGCAACTTTTATAATAAGTGGCATGTCCATATCGTTGATAATTAAATTCATCCCAGACAACCGAATAACTTCGTGTAACTGGTGTCTACGCTCATTAATTACACCGAATCTGGGCATAAAAATGCGTGTTTGAACTCCTTTAGAATGCGCGTTTTTTGCTGCTTGAAAAGCTGTTAACGACAGCTCTGTTTCTGGCAAGTAAGGAACTACTTCCGACGAAACAAATAATATTCTTTTGTCCTTCATTAAATCAATCTCTTTTATAAGAAGCGCAAAAGTACAAATTATTATGCTAATATCGTGTTAAAATGGTAAGTTTGCAGACATTATATACTTTTTTGCAATGGAAATTTTCAAAAAAAAACAAGATTTAAAAGCTTATTTGTTAAAGTGTAAACACAAAAGGAACACTGTTGGTTTTGTTCCAACTATGGGAGCACTTCATCAAGGTCATATATCTTTAGTGAGAAAAGCGAAAAAAAAGAATGCTATTGTTGTGGTTAGCATCTTTGTAAATCCAACTCAATTTGATAACCCAGAAGATCTAGTAAAATACCCAAAGACAATTAAAAACGACATTAATTTACTTAATACAGCCAATTGTGATGTTGTTTTTATGCCTTCTGTTCAAGAAATTTATGCTGAAAACATAAATTCTGAACATTTTGATTTTGATGGCCTAGAAAATGAAATGGAAGGAGAGTTTAGAGATGGTCATTTTGACGGAGTTGGAACAATTGTAAAAACATTTTTTGAAATTATAGAACCTGATGTTGCCTATTTTGGGAAAAAAGATTTTCAGCAATTCCAAATTGTAAAAAAAATGGCACAAAAACTTCAACTACCAGTTAAGGTTAAAGGATGTGATATTTTTAGAGAAAAAGATGGTTTAGCCATGAGTTCTAGAAATGCTCGTTTAACCAAAGATCAAAGAAAAGCCGCTCCCTTTATTTACAAAACACTCAAAGAAGTAAACAAGAAAGTCACTAAAAATAATGTTATTGGAACTATTAATTGGGTAAAAAAACAATTCAAAAAGCATCCATTCCTAGAATTAGAGTATTTTACCATTGCAGATGAAACAACTTTAAAGACAATTAACAAAATAGAATTAAACAAAAAATACCGCGCTTTTATAGCCGTTTTTGCAGGTGAAATTCGTTTGATTGATAACCTTCGTTTAGAACTCTCTGAGAAAGATTAAGTATTACTTATTCGCCGTTCAAAATTCATAAAAAACAATTACTTTTGCAAGATGTTAGTACAAGTAGTAAAATCTAAAATCCACCGCGTAAAAGTTACAGGTGCCGATTTAAATTATATAGGAAGTATTACCATTGACGAAGACTTAATGGATGCAGCTGGAATAATTGAAGGGGAACGTGTTCAGATTGTCAATAATAATAATGGAAACCGTTTAGAAACCTATGCAATTCCTGGACCTAGAGGAAGTGGAGAAATCACTTTAAACGGGGCAGCTTCTCGTCTAGTTGCAGTAGGAGATGTTCTCATCTTAATCGTTTATGCTTTTATGGAATTGGAGGAAGCTAAAAAGTTTAAACCTCAATTAGTTTTTCCTAATGAAGCAAACAATACACTTTCATAATTTTGGGCATAAAAAATTTTTTTAAAATTATATTACCTCTCGCTTTGGGAGGTTTTTTGGTTTGGTATTCTTTATCAAACATATCGATAGATATCTTACTAAAGTACTTTAAGGAAGCAAACTATTCCTGGATTTTTTTAGGGTTATTTTTCGGATTATTAAGTCATTTATCTAGAGCATATCGCTGGAAATTTTTATTAGAACCCATGGGGTACAAGCCAGATTTTGGCAATAGTGTAATGGCTGTTTTAGTTGCTTATTTAGTAAACTTCGCTGTTCCAAGAGCCGGAGAAGTATCTAGGGCAGCGGTGATGGCTAATTATGAAAATATTCCTTTTGAGAAAGGTTTTGGAACTATTGTCGCAGAAAGAATTACCGATTTAATAATGATGCTTATTGTTATAACAATTACTCTTTTTGTTCAGTTTGATTTTATTTACGAGCTACTAATTAAAAATTCTGATCCCACAAAAATTGGAATTATTTTAGTCGCATTAAGTATCGGTTTTTATCTATTTTCAAGATATGTTAAAAAAGCTACTTCTGGAATTGGTCTAAAAATTAAAGATTTCATAGCTGGTTTAATTGAAGGGGCAACAAGTGTTTTTAAAATGAAGCACAAATGGGCTTTTATCTTCCATACATTATTTATTTGGCTGATGTATGTGTGTATGTTTTGGGTTACAATTCCTGCTATTGAAGGATTGTATGTTCCTTTTGGCGGAATCTTAATTGGTTTTATTGCTGGCGGATTTTCTATCGCAGCAACCAATGGAGGAATTGGTTTGTATCCCGTTGCTGTTACTACTGCTTTTGCATTATTTGGAATTGCTGAAGAACCTGCAACCGCTTTTGGTTGGATTATGTGGACAACTCAGACCGCTATGATCATTGCTTTTGGAGGTTTCGCATTTTTAGTACTCCCTATTTACAATAAGAACAAGTAATTTTCTTTTCTTTGTAAGGATTTATTACAAGAATAATGGCTAAAACCAAAACAACTTTTTTCTGTCAAAATTGTGGGACTCAATATGCAAAATGGGTTGGTCAATGTGTTTCCTGTAAAGAATGGAATACTATTGTGGAAGAGGTAATTCAGAAAGAAGAAAAACGCTCTTGGAAACAAGCATCAACCGTATTAAAAATTCCAAAACCCCTCCATGTCAATGAAATTCAATTAAATCCAGAAGAACGTATTATTACCAATAATAAAGAACTTGATACAGTTTTAGGCGGTGGATTAGTAAAAGGTTCGGTGACTCTCTTAGGGGGAGAACCAGGAATTGGGAAATCTACTTTGTTGCTTCAAGTTGCTCTAAAAATTAGACAAAAAGTCTTGTATGTTTCTGGAGAAGAAAGTCAGTCGCAAATAAAAATGCGAGCAGAAAGGCTAGAGGAAGTGAGCAATTCAAATTGTTTAATTTTAACCGAAACCAATACGCAACAAATTTTTAAACACATAGAAAAAGTTGAACCAGAAGTATTGGTCATAGATTCGATACAAACACTTAACACAAATTTTATTGAAGCATCACCAGGAAGTATTTCTCAAATTAGAGAAACAGCTGCAGAATTGATAAAATTTGCCAAAGAAACGGCAACACCAATATTATTAATTGGTCACATAAATAAAGAAGGACATATTGCTGGGCCAAAAATTTTAGAACACATGGTTGATGTTGTTTTGCAATTTGAGGGAGACAGAAATCATACATATAGAATTTTACGATCTCAAAAAAATAGATTTGGGTCAACCTCAGAACTAGGAATTTACGAAATGTTATCAACAGGCTTAAGAGAAATTTCTAATCCATCAGAAATATTAATTTCAAAGAAAGATGCTGATATCAGTGGAACAGCAATTGCCTCTACTTTAGAAGGAATTAGGCCTTTAATGATTGAGGTTCAGGCCTTAGTGTCTTCGGCGGTTTATGGAACACCTCAACGTTCTACCACGGGTTATAATCTAAAACGCTTGCACATGATTTTGGCCGTTTTGGAAAAACGTGCAGGTTTTAAATTGGGAACAAAAGATGTGTTTTTAAATATTACTGGCGGAATCCATGTTAATGATCCTGCAATAGATTTAGCGGTTGTTGCAGCTATTTTATCTTCTAATCAAGATATTGCAATCAATCCAAATGTCTGTTTTGCTGCAGAAGTTGGTCTTGCTGGAGAAATAAGACCTGTTTCAAAAATAGATCAACGCATATTAGAAGCTGAAAAACTAGGGTATAAAACTTTTGTAGCTTCTAAACACAATAAAGTTAGCTCTAAGAACCATACCATAAAACTTGTTTTGGTTGGTAAAATAGAAGAGGCTTTTGCTACTTTATTTGCTTAGTACTTTTAAAGATTTAGAAAAAGTTTTTATTTGAAAATGCTAAAAAATAAAATAGTTTTGATCCAATTATTACTTGCTATTATTTTTTTGATGAAAAAAAAACAGAAGTCGTAAAGAGTTTTATGAACATCTTTTTGATGCATTTCAAACCATAATAACTCAAAAAAAACCAAGCATTAATGCTTGGTTTTTTTGTGTAAAGACTCTTTAAAAAGTTCAGAATAAATTATTTTTTATTCACTTTTTTAATGTAATTATCTAATGCCATAGTCATAGAAGGATTTTCAGGTGAGGGAGCCGTTATGTCACACTTTAAACCTGCTTCTGTAGCAGCTTTAACAGTAGAGTTGCCAAATACAGCTATTCTTGTTTTTTTTTGCTTAAATTCTGGAAAATTCTTAAATAGAGAATCGATTCCAGAAGGGCTAAAAAACACGAGTACATCATACATAACATTCTCTAAATCTGACAAATCACTCACAACTGTTCTGTATAAATTTGCACGCTTCCAAATTACACCTAGCTTATCTAATTCTGCAGGAATTAGGGGCTTTAATTTGTCTGAAGATGGTAACAAAAATTTTTCTGTTTTATGTTTCTTAATTAATTTGGTTAAATCAGGAAAAGTTCTAGCGCCTACGTAGATTTTACGTTTTCTATAAACTACATATTTTTGGAGATAATAAGCAACTGCCTCAGATTGACAGAAATATTTCATAGAGTCGGGCACTTTAAATCTCATTTCTTCTGCAACCCTAAAAAAATGGTCTACGGCATTTCTACTTGTTAAAATAATCGCTGTAAAATCGTTTAAATCTATTTTTTTAGCTCTTATTTCTTTAACAGGAATACCTTCTACGTGAATAAAAGATCTAAAATCTATCTTTACTTTCTGTTTATCAGACAAATCGTAATAAGGCGAAGTTTCTGTCTTTGGTGCTGGTTGGGATACTAAAATCGTTTTCACTTTCATATGCATTTGTTTAATATTTAAAGCATCAATTTTAATAATACAAATAGCGGTGCTATTTCGAAGGCGCAAAGGTACAATATAAAATAAAATAACTTACTTAAAATCAGATTTTTGTTATTTACTACATGAAAAATAAATCGAATTAAAAATAAAATGAACACAAAATAGCCTAAAAAAGAGACCTTTAGACTAGTATAGGTAACCAAAATAACAGCAATATAAATCACAAAACTAATTGCATATAAATAGTTAACTTTTGAGACCAAATAAAATCTAGTTTCTCTTCTAATTAAAAATAAAATTGAAATTAAATATTCTAAAAGCCATTTTACAATAAAGTAAATACCTGTTGCAATAAAAATCTTACAAAAAAGAAGAAACCCTTCTTCTTTGCTTGTAGTAAATTTAACTGATAAAATAGATAGTAATAAAGATAAAAGTAACAGGAGAAAAACAAAAAGAATTAAATTAAACCCACTAAAAAAGGAAGTTCTTTCTTCTACTTCATCTTCAATAAAATTTTTGTTAAAAAAAGCAAATGATATAGCTTTTAACCTCTTTGAATTTAATCCTTTTAATAGAAATATACACACTAATAGAATAACCAAAAGTATGGTAATCCAATTATTATAATCTATTATTTTTTCTAGTGCCTCCAGTTTTTTGCTTTGGTAAGATTAACACAAAATTAGTAATTAAATAATGTATATTTGTTTTCTTACTACATGAAATTTAATTTATGTCAGACGCGTTAGTTATAATTCCAACATATAACGAAAAAGAAAATATCGAAGCTATTATTCGCGCTACTTTTGAACAAGAAACACTGTTCAATGTATTAATTGTTGATGATAATTCTCCAGATGGGACATCAAAAATCGTTAAAAATCTTATGAATCAATTTCCAAAGAAACTTTTTTTGGAGGAAAGATTAGGAAAAAACGGATTGGGCTCTGCATATATTCATGGATTTAAATGGGCAATTAAAAAGAATTATGATTATATTATAGAAATGGATGCAGATTTTTCTCATAACCCTAAGGATCTAAATCTTTTATATAAAACCTGTAAAGTTGATGGCGCAGATGTGTCTATTGGATCTAGATATGTAAATAATCAAGTAAACGTTGTTAATTGGGATATTAAACGATTGTTACTTTCTTATTTTGCATCAAAATACGTGAAATTTATTACAAGAATTCCTGTTTTTGACACCACTGCTGGTTTTGTTTGTTATAAGCGAAAAGTACTGGAAACTATAAAATTGGATAAGATAAAATTTGTTGGCTATGCATTTCAAATTGAAATGAAATTTAAAGCATGGAAGCATAAATTTAATATTAAAGAAATTTCTATAATATTTACAGACAGAACATTAGGTGAGTCTAAGATGAGTGAAGGCATTATTTCTGAAGCTCTGTTTGGTGTTATAAAAATGCGATTAAAAGGATTACCAAAATAAATTAATATGGCTACAATTTCTACAAGACCTGCAAAATTTAAAGACCTAAAAACCTTATTAGAGTTTGAGCAAGGTGTAATTGAAGCAGAAAAACCTTTAGATCCTTTTTTAAAAACAGGACAAATTTATTATTATAATCTCAAGGAGATGATAGCAGCAAAAGACACTCATTTAATTGTCGCTGTTGCCAACAATGAAATTCTAGGTTCTGGATATGTTAGAATAGAAAAATCTAGCCAATACTATAAAAATAAAGAAAACGGATATGTTGGTTTTATATATGTAAAACCTTCACATAGAGGAAAAAGAATTAGCAGCATAATTCTAGAGTCTTTAAAATCATGGGTAAAAAATAGAGGTTTAAACGAGTTGAGATTAGATGTATACCATAATAATCCATCCGCAATAAAATCTTATGAGCGTTTTGGTTTTAGTAAAAGTATGATTAATATGAGAATGGAAATTTAATATAGAAATGACACAATCAATTTTAATAAAGAATGCAGTTATTGTAAATGAGAATACAACCTTTAAAGCAGATGTTCTTATAGAAGACGATATTATAAAAGAAATTTCTTCAGTGATAAAGAACAATGAAGGTACAGAGGTAATTGATGCAAAAGGGAATTATTTGATTCCCGGAATGATTGATGATCAAGTACATTTTAGAGAACCTGGTCTTACACACAAAGCAAATATTGCTTCAGAAAGTAGAGCTGCAGTTGCTGGCGGAATTACCACATTTATAGAAATGCCAAATACTCTTCCGCAAGCAACAACACAAGAATTATTGGAAGATAAATTCAAGATAGCTGCTAAAACATCCTATGCAAATTATTCATTTATGTTTGGTGGGACGAATGATAATTTAGAAGAATTATTAAAAACAGATCCGCAAAAAGTAGCGGGAATAAAATTGTTTTTAGGCTCGTCCACTGGAAATATGTTGGTCGATGATGAAGAGGTTTTAAGTAAAATTTTTTCTTCTTCAAAAATGCTAATTTCAGTTCATTGTGAAGATGAAACAACAATTAGAAAAAATACAGAAAAATTTAAAAAAGAATTTGGAGACGATATACCTATAAAATACCACCCAATAATTCGAAGTGAAGAAGCGTGTTTTTTTTCATCTTCTAAGGCAATTGAGTTGGCAAAAAAAACAGGAGCTAGGTTGCATGTTTTTCATTTGTCAACAGAAAAAGAAACACACTTATTTAGAAATGACATCCCAATAGAACAAAAACAAATTACCGCGGAGGTTTGTATCCACCATTTATGGTTTTCAGAGAAAGATTATGATGAAAAAGGGACACATATAAAATGGAATCCTGCTGTAAAAACAGAAAAAGATAGACAAGGTCTTTGGATGGCTTTATTAGATGATAGAATTGACGTAATTGCTACAGATCATGCACCACATACATTAGAAGAAAAAAATAATATCTATACAAAATCACCAAGTGGAGGGCCTTTAGTTCAACATGCAATAATTGCCTTATTAGAGAAAACAAAAGAAGGAGTAATTTCTATTGAAAAAGTAGTAGAAAAAATATGTCATAATCCTGCCAAATTATTTCAAATTAAAAAACGAGGATTTATAAAAGAAGGGTTTTTTGCTGATTTAGTTTTAATTGATGTAAACAAACCACAAACAGTTTCTAAAGAGTCAATTTTATACAAATGTGGTTGGTCTCCGTTTGAAGGGACTCAATTTTCATCAACCATAACTCATACATTTGTAAATGGAAAATTAATCTACAATAACGGTGTTTTTAATGATACAATAAAAGGCAAAAGAATTACATTTAATAGATAATATGAAAAAAACAGGCTCTATATTTCTTCTTATTTTCTTGAGCTCATGCACAAGTAATACTATTTTTAAAGAACCTAAAGACCTAATTCCAAAAGATACTATGAGTCTTTTAATTCAGGAAATGATGATTGCTTATTCAGCCAAAAGCATAAAAAACATAAATCTTGAAAAAAAAATAAATTATATGCCCTTTGTATATGATAAATATAAAATTGATAGTGTTCGTTTCCAAAACAGCAATTTTTATTACGTTACAAAAATTGACTTGTATCAAGAGATTTTTACAGATGTAATAGCAAAACTAGAAAAACAAAAAGAAGAGCTAGCCACTATAAAAAATATGAAAGATTCTATAAGAAAAGATTCTATGAAAAAGGTAAAGAAACTAAGACCAAAAAAAATAAAAAGACCAGAACTTATTTTAAAAAACCCGAGGAACTAATTATCTATATGCTCTACATGTTTCTAAAATTACCTCATCTATTTTTTTAAACTCACACTTGAGAGCTTTCTTAATTTTTTCAGAAGAATATTTAGACGTATTATGTGCCGTTTTTGCGGCGGCTTTTGTTAAAAGAGGCTCTTTCCCTGTAATTTTTGATACAATCCAACTTACCCTCCAGAAAATAGCCATTTGCCAGGGTTTTACTTTTTTTGTTGGTTGTTTTTTGTTAAAACCATCTGCAATAGAACATAAAACTTCTTTGAATGATTTGTTTTCAGAAACAAGGATAAATCGATCGTTTTTAATAGAAGACTCCATTAGCAAAACCATTAATTTTACAACATCTTTTACGCCAACAAAACCTGTAATCCCCTCTGTATAATATTTAAATCCTTTGTAAATTTGAGTAAATAATTTTCCTGAGCCAAAAGTCCAAAAGCCACTTCCAAGAATAACACCTGGATTTACAATAAGAACATTAATTCCCTCTTGGCTAGCTCGCCAAACTTCCATTTCTGCGCCAAACTTTGTAATTGCATAATCGGTATTATTTGCTTGTTCATTCCATTCGTTTTCTTCTGTAATTTCCTCTATGTTATAAGAATTACCTAGGGTGGCAATTGAACTCACAAAAAATAAAGTATCAATTTTTGCATCTATAGAGAGATTTACAATAATTGCGGTTCCATGAATATTTACTTTTCGCATTTCTATATAATCTTTTGGATTAAAAGAAATCAAAGCGGCACAATGATATACTTTTTTAACATTAAAAAAGGCAGGAACCATAGAAGGAATATCCGTAATATCAGCTTGTATCCATTCAATTTTTGAAAAATGTTCTTGAACCTTATCAGTATAAGAAGCAAAAACTTCTTTTACGTTCTCAAACTTTTTTTCTGTGCGATATGTAGCACGAATTTTATCATCATTTAAAGTTAAATGATATAATAAATGAGCCCCCACCAAGCCTGTTCCTCCAGTAACTAAAATCATAGAACGAAAATAGAATTTTTTAAACGATAAATGTATCTTTGCGCACGGATTAATTTAGGATGATGAAAAATTTTATTGAAGAATTACAATGGAGGGGAATGTTGCAAGATAGCATGCCTGGGACAGAAGAACATTTACTTTCAGAAATGCGAAGTGCCTATGTTGGTTTTGATCCAACCGCAGACTCGCTACATATTGGTAATTTAGTCCCTATCATGTTATTGGCTCATTATCAAAGATGTGGTCATAGACCAATTGCTTTGGTGGGTGGTGCAACGGGTATGATTGGTGATCCTTCAGGGAAATCTGCGGAACGTAATTTACTAGATGAAAAAACATTGCGTCATAATCAAGAATGTGTAAAAGCGCAATTGGGACATTTTTTAGATTTTACTAGTGATGAAAAAAATGCTGCAATTCTAGTAAATAATTATGATTGGATGAAAGAACTTTCGTTTCTAGAATTTATTAGAGATGTTGGAAAACACATAACTGTAAATTATATGATGGCTAAAGATTCTGTTAAAAATAGAATTAGCGCCGAATCTAAAGATGGGATGTCTTTCACAGAGTTTACTTATCAAATGGTTCAAGGCTATGACTTTCTTCATTTATTTAGAGAAAATGAAACCACACTTCAAATGGGGGGGTCTGATCAGTGGGGAAATATTACTACAGGAACAGAATTAATTAGAAGAATTGCTGGTGGTAAAGGCTATGCCATTACCTGCCCTTTAATTACAAAATCAGATGGTTCAAAATTTGGAAAATCAGAAGGGGGAAATGTTTGGTTAGATGCAAAAAGAACGTCTGCGTATAAATTTTATCAATATTGGTTAAACACCTCTGATGATGACGCAGAAAAATATATTAAAATCTTTACTTTTTTAGATCAAGAAACTATTATGGCTTTAATTAAAGAACATAAAGAAGCACCACACCTAAGAGTTTTACAAAAACGTTTGGGAGAAGAGGTAACCATTCTTGTTCATGGTAAAGACGAACATGAAAAAGCAATCTCTGCTTCTAATATTTTGTTTGGAAAATCTACTTCTGAGGATTTAAAATCCTTAGATGAGCAAACGTTTTTAGATCTATTTGATGGGGTTCCGCAAGCGAAAATTTCTAAAGAATTCATTACAAATGGACTGGACATGATTGCTGCTCTGTCCGCAAAAACCCATTTTTTAAAATCTAATGGAGATGCACGAAGAGCTTTAAAAGAAAATGCTGTTTCTGTAAATAAAGAAAAAATAAAAGAAGATTTTCTTATTACTTCAAAAGATTTAATAGCCGAAAAATATGTGCTTTTACAACGTGGTAAAAAGACGTATTTTTTGTTAAAAGTTGAATAATAAAAAAAAGAGCTGCGTAAATTCAGTTCTTTTTTAGTTTTTTAATACTATTAATAGAGCTAATTTATAATATTTTTCCAGTTTTCATCTGCTTGTTTTTGCAATTTTTCTGCTCCTTCTTTATTCCAGAGTTCTAAAGTATTTGTTCCCCAAGAATTATAAAATAAAAACAACTTACCATCTCTAATTTCAAACGTTTTTGGGTTGATAGAAACTTTTTCTCCTCTTGTACCAATAGCATATGCGCAAAAACCACCATATTGCGGGACATACTTTTTCGGAGATTTTTTAAAAGTTTCTAAATTTTCTTTCGTAGAAAACTTAAACTGAACACCTTTAAATTCCGATGTAAATTTTTTATCTCCTTTTTTTGCTGTATTGTTAAAATAAGCAACAACATCATATCCTTCTGCTATACATCCCTTTTTGGTGTTATATTTTTGACTGAAAGCTGAAAATGAGATTAGTAAAAAAAAGATTCCTATTTTTTTCATTATTTATTTTTATGCTTTAATTCTTCCCAGTTTTTATCTCCTTTTGCCTGCAGTTTTTTTGTGTCTCCTTCTTTCCAATCAGTTAGTTTGCTAGAAATCCAAGAGCTGTAAAACAAATAGAGTTTTCCATCTCTTATTTCATATTCCTCAGCATCTATATACATTTTTGTCTTTTTCTCTGCTACTGCATATGCACAATATCCACCATATTGTGGGATATAATTTTTAGGGTTCTTTTTAAATAAATTTAAATTCTTTTCTGAAGAAAATTTAAATTTTGCGCCGTCATAGGTAGTTGTAAATTTCTTCTTACCGATAACTGGCTTTGCCTCTATAAAGTAAGCAACAACATCATAACCTTCTGCAACATAGCCTTTATTGGTGTTATAATCTATCTGTTGTGCTGATATAATTGTTGTGAATCCTGAAAAAAAGAAGATTAAAAAATGTTTCATTTTTTGTTCGTTTTTATGATAGACGAAAAATTATTTAAGAAATTACACAAAAGAGTTAAAATAAGGCTTATCTGACGGTATTACTCCGAAATGACTTTATTTTTTGGTTTAATTTTTGGGATATCTCCGAACCTAATTTTGAGTTCTTTAAAGGTTTGGCAGCTCATACTGAAAGGTTCGTTGTTATTATACTCAACTATAACATCATTAAATTACACCCCCTTATATCAGAATTATCAAAACGTCCAATGATTTCAAAAGTTTTGTTATCATGAACTTTTCCTAAATCTTGGGTTGCAATAAAAGAACAAGAATTATAGTTTGCCAAATCAATTACATTAATTCCTCCGTTTTTACCAGTAGAAACAATGGTTAATGCATCCTCTGTATCTCTTGTTAAAATTTTCATCCAAGGAGGTGTTTTAAAGATTCCTTTCCCATTTGAATACCCTTGACTTAACAATTCTGTCATCCCATATTCTGAATGAATTCTAGGAACGCCAAATCCGTTTTGTAAAATCGAATGTAACTCTTCTCTTACTAATTCTTTTCTTCTTCCTTTCATTCCTCCTGTTTCCATAATAATACTGTTTTTCAGGTTAAATTGTTGTTGCTCAATTAAATCTAACAGTGCAAAAGAAACACCAATCAATAGTGTTTTTTGTCCGATTTTGTCTAATTCAATTAGTTTTTTTGCTAATTCTTCTAAATTATTTAGGTAAAATCCGCTTTCTAAATTTTTAGATTTAGCAATTAAATCATCAACCATAAAAACCAAAGAAGATCCATTTCGTTCAAGGTAATTGGGCAATAAGGCCAAAACTGCATACTCTTCTATGTTTCCATAAAACTGAGTAAATCCTTTCAAGTAGCTTTCTTTATATATGGAAACATCTGTAATCATATGTTTACTCGTAACACTTCCAGTGGTTCCAGAGCTCTCAAAGGTTATTACAGGGTTTTTTTTTACTGATAAAATACGATGTGTTTTAAAAAACTGAATTGGTAAGAATGGAATTTCTTCAATAGTTTTTATATCAGAAGGATGAATGTATAATAGATCACAAAACGAACGATATACCTTATTGTTTGTAAACTGATGTTTAAAAACTTGGAGAGCAATATTTTTAAAATCGTGCTCGTTTTGTATGTTAAAAATAGCTGTTCGCATAAATTTTTACAAAAGTAACAATATTCGACGCAACCTTTTTAAAGTTTTCGCATCTAATAAATACATAAAATAAAAGTTAAAAAACAATAATGAAAAAACCTCTATTTTATTTCTGGTAATAGTTTGCGTTTTTTTCTTGTTAATGCAAAAAAATCAATAGAAAACCCTGATAATCTATAACTGGTTAATTGTTATAATGCTATTTATAAAGCTGAATCACTATCCTTTAACAAGGATATAACTTAACCGATGAAGTCTTTGGTTTTCTTATTTTAAAAAATAAATTTTTAAACTAAATATATTATGAAAAAATCGATCCTTTTATTTTTAAGTGTAATTGTTTTTTATTCCTGTCTAAGTAATGATGAACCTAATTTTAGGTACGAATTTCTAACAATTGACAGCGCAGAAACACCAACAAGTTTCACATTTGGAGAAACAGATACCATAAAAATAAAATACACATTGCTTAATGGTTGCTATTCTTTTGATAGATTGTATTACGAATATCAAGACACCACAAGAATAGTTGCTGTTACTGCCTTGGTTCGTCTTGATGTTGCTTGTACCGAAGCACTTGTTGAGGAAGAATATGAATTCCCTGTAACGGCCACTCAAACAGAAGACTATGTCTTTAAGTTTTGGAAAGGTGAAGATAGTAATGGTGAAGATATTTTTGATGAAGTTGTAATTCCTGTAAATTAGTGCCATCAATCTAGAGGAACTCATACAAGAATGCTGCAAACAAAATCTAACAGCGCAATCACAAGTTTATCAACTATTTGCAGATAAGCTGTTTGCTGTTTGTTTAAAATATTCTCGTAATTTCCAAGATGCAGAAGACACTTTACAAGATAGTTTTTTAATTATTTTTGATAAAATAAAGCAGTATAAAAAGAAAGGTTCTTTTGAGGGGTGGCTAAAAAGAATAACTATTAATACGGCATTACAAAAATATAGAGTAAGCAATCCTTTAGACAACGTAAAAGAAATTACTGATAATGAAAAAATAGATGAAATAACCTTAGATAACCAAAATTTTGATGTCGCTTTTTTATTGAATTTAATTCAAAAATTGCCCGATAGGTATCGCTTAATTTTTAATTTATATGTTTTAGACAACTACTCTCATAAAGAAATTTCTGAGATGCTAAAAATTTCTGAAGGAACATCAAAATCTAATTTGTCTAGAGCAAGAAAAATATTAAAAGAACAAATAGAAACTCATCAACAAGAAGAACAAATGGCATAAGTGATGGAAGATAAAAACATAGACACTTTATTTCAAGAAAAGCTTAAAAATTTGGAAGTAACTCCAAATAAAAAAGTTTGGAATGCTATTGAGTCTAAACTTAATAATAAAAAACGAAGAATTTTGCCAATGTGGTGGTATCCTGGGGGGGTTGCCGCTATTCTAGTTCTTGGCTTTTTATTATTTCCTTTTTTAAATGATTCTGATCATATAAAAAAACAACCCGTAATTATTGTAGCACCAGAAACCAATACAAATAATAGTAATTCTGTAAAAAAAGAAATTGATCCTCTTTTTAACAAAAACGATGAGAAAACCTTACTTGTAAAAGAGAGAAACAAAACTCTTCCAATAAAAAAAGAGGAAAAATTTGAAAACCCGCAACAATTAGTTGCAAAAGAAACTCAAAATACTATTAAAAAAGAAACAGAAAGTTTAGTTAGTAAAAAAGCTATGAAAAAGATTTTTTTAACTGATAATGGACAGGGAAACAGAATAGACTCCCTTAAAAATAAAACAATAATAGCACAAGAAAATATTTTAGAGAATACTGAAACAAAAAAATCAAATCTTATAAAAGAAGCTATTAATGTTGATAAAAAATTAGACACTACATTTAAAAATAAAAGTGACATTCAAAGTCCCAAAAAAGATATCTTTACAGTAGTTAATGATACTAAAAAAGGAGGAAAAAAGAACAAAAAAAGACTTTGGTCAATCTCACCAGTTGTTGCTGTTTTAGGTTCTAATTCGTTTTCTAACACATCTCCAATAGATGCTAGTTTATCAAATTCAACAAGCGGGAACAACTCCTATTCTTATGGTATACAGGTTGGTTTTAAAGTTAACAATAAGTGGACGATTCAGTCTGGAGTTCACTTACAAGAAATTAGTTTTTCTAACAACCAAATAGCTGTGGTTTCAACCAACTCAAGCAACACAAGTATTGCTTTTAGTTCTGGGGATAATTTTAATTTACAAGATGCTTCTGTAAAAAATTTAAACGCAGAGAAACTATCTTTGGATGCAGTAACTATAGATGGTAATTTAGACCAAAATTACGGTTATATAGAAATTCCACTTGAAATAAAGTACAACTTGTTGGAAGTTAAGAGACTCAAAACAGAAATAATCGCAGGTTTTAGCTCACTTTTTTTGAATAAAAATACAATTAGTTTAAATTCAGACTCTATATCTCAATCTGGAGAAGCAACCAATTTAAACAACATTAATTTTAGTGGGAACTTTGGGCTTGATTTTAAGTATTCTTTTACAAAGAATTGGTCATTAAATTTAAACCCAATGTTTAAAACTCAATTTCGTACATTTAGTGAAAACTCAAATGGGTTTAAACCCTATTTTATAGGCATTTATTCAGGTATAAGTTATCAATTTTAATACATACTATAGAATAAAATTCTTCTTCAAAATCCATACAAAACTCATAATTTTACATTGACGTTTATTTCTATAAAAGCAATTAGTAGAACAAGATGTCTTTTTAAATACTTGTTGAAATTATTAATAATGAGTCATCTAGATAATCAGAAAAAAATAGTAGAAATTATGGAACTCTGAGTAGTCCAATGATCTAAAGACATTTCTAATTTTAAATTCGATATATAGTATATAAGACTTACAACTGTATTTTCGAAAAACAAAAGATTACTCAAAGTAATTTTAAAAAACACAAAAAACGTAATTGAAAATTTGGTAGTAGTGTTCTTCCAAGTCGTTTTTAGAATTTTAATTCAAGCGGATGGGTTTTTTAAAAACATTGTAAACTTTTGTAAAACTAATAATCATAGGGTTTAGATATCCTTTTTCTAGGGTTTCACGGTATTTAAAATTAAGGATTTTGCTTATTGACAAGCCTTTTTATTGTGTTTATTTTTGTAACAAAGTGAAACTTTTTATAAATGTAACAGAACTACCCATTAAAAACATGGTATAGATTAACAAAACATTCAAAATAAACAGGTGTTTGAAATATCAACAGGCATAAGGGTTAAAAATAATCGAACTTTCCAAAATCAAAATATTTGAAATTCTGTTACATCTAAATAAAAGAAAAGATTATATAAGTTTATATTTAAAACGGAACAGCCTAGTTTAAAAATAAATTTTACTATTAATCATCTTATAAAATTAAAAATTACAATGGATAGGATACATGATATAGAAATTGAGATTTCAGGGTTAAGAAATCAGTTACAAAACCATAAGCTCTATAAAAATCTAGAGTCTGTTGATGATATCAAGGTTTTTATGGAGAATCACGTATTTGCTGTTTGGGATTTTATGTCACTTTTAAAATCCCTTCAACGGGAGTTTACAAATGTTCAAGTTCCTTGGATTCCATCCAAAAATGCAACTCTTTCGAGATTTATAAATGAAATTGTCCAAGAAGAAGAGAGTGACATCAATGAATTAGGAGAGCCTAAAAGTCATTTTGAAATTTATTTAGACGCAATGACTCAAGCCAAAGCAAACACATCCGAGATTTATAATTTCATAAATCTTCTTGAATCTGGAAGCATAATTGAGTATTCATTAAGTGAAATTAAAATTGATAAACGAGTAGCTGATTTTGTAAAATTTTCTTTTTCAATTATTGAAACAAAAAAAGCTCATTTGGTAGCCGCTGCATTTACATTTGGACGAGAAGATATTATTCCAGATATGTTTATTGAAATTCTAAAAGCTGCTGATTCGGAAAACAAGTTATACAGTAAGTTAAGATATTATCTTGAAAGGCATATAGAATTAGATGGAGACCAACATGGACCTCTTTCATTAAAAATGATATGTGAACTTTGTGGTAATAATAACCAAAAGTGGAATGAAGTAAGGGCCGTTGCCAAGCTATCTTTGGAGAGGAGAATTGCTCTATGGGATGCTATTAATGATTCTATTAATAAAGAAAAGCCAATATATAGTCTAGTGTAAAAATGTATTAAAACAAATTTTACATGAACATTGTTGGGATTAAATAAGTTGAACTTAAAAATCAAATAAAAAATTATGAAGACAAGCACAAGCATTTCAATTGTACTATGTATACTTTTACTAACATTTTCCTGTAGCAAAGATGATGAAACAACAACAGAAACTCCAATAGAAATAGGAAACAATATTCTACCCACTAGTCTTATTCTAAAAGAGATTCCTGCAGGAACTTTTATTATGGGAGGCACAACAATTCAAGGAGATGCACCAACAGTAAGTATTACATTAACAGCTTTTCAAATATCGGAAAAGGAAATTACGAATCAACAGTACATCGAATTTTTAAATAACGCTTACATTGACGGTTGGATTACCATTGAAGAACAAAAGGTTTCTGGTTATGGTGAGGCACCTTATGCCGGAGAAGCATATATACAATTATCTGAAACAGGGGGTGTAACAACTAATGGAGAAGAAGAGCATATTGACAATAGAAGTTGGATTTCTTTCAATAGCACAGCCAACAAATTTCAATTATTAGATGACACAAAATCAGATTGGCCTGTCAATTGGGTGAAATGGTTTGGAGCATTCGCATATGCTGAATATTATAATGTAAGTTTACCAACAGAGGCTCAATGGGAATCTGCTGCAAGAGGGGGGCAACAATATGACTATCCAACAGATGATGGAACAATATCCCTAGAAAAAGCGAACTATAATGGAGATACTCCAGCATTTTATAACCCAGACGGGCACTCCGTAGCTGTTGGTTCATATCAACCAAACCCTTATGGGTTGTATGATATGGGCGGTAATGTTTGGGAATGGTGTCAGGATTATTACAGTGAAACATTTTATGAGGATGGGTCAACAGACCCATTGAACACAACTGCAAGTTCAGACTCTAAACGTGTAAGACGAGGAGGTGCTTGGAATTACCACACTACCACACTTCAGACTTTTGCGAGGGCTTATGATCCTCCAACAAGAGGAAATAATCATTTTGGGTTTAGAATAGCAAAAAACTAATATTGAAAACATGTGATAAAAAAGTAAATAATTATTCAATAGATTATATTCTAACATAATTATACATTTTCAATTTAAATCTATCAATAATGTTCCTAGCATTAATTGTAAACTATTCTAATAATAACAGATGTCTTTTTTTATGATAAACCTTTGTAGATACTTTACATGATTGGCTTAGATTTATTTTTTATATGGAGTTGTTTTTTTCAAAAAATAAGCATTTTGCTTATTGACAGGTGTTTAAATAGTGCTTAAATTTGAACAATTATAAATTATGAATACATAGAAAAATAATCATTAGAGAGAACTGTTAAATTCAAAGAAAATTTCTTACTTATTTGCAAAGTTCTCTGAAAAAAAATAAAATTAAAAACCAATTTTGTTAGTAATACAAGATTATAAAAATAGGAAAAAGGAAGATAAACACAATTGATTTAATTTTAGGGGTTAATATTTTTTAATTGTGGAAACAGCGTCAGAATTTTTTGGCGCTGTTTCAATTTATAAAACAATATAATGACCAAAAAAGTCAACGCTCAATTGTTTTTAATTTTTTACACTCTCTCTAATTATTAATTACGAATCCATTTAATTCCATAAAGAAGCGCTGTTTTCAGAGAGACTTTCCCGCTCTAAATAATAGTAAAATTTAAAAAAGAAAAAGCGGCTGTTTGCAAACAACCTTATCCTTTAAAATAAATGACAAAAAAATAAATTTAAAAACGAATTTTAGGAATGTCAATGAAATTAGGATGTTACGTTTTTTTACGTATTTAAAATACTGGAAATCAGTGTTTTATTTTTTCATTTTTTTCATTTTTTCATTTTGATAAAATCAATATTGTTAAAAACTTCAAGGAATTTGTGAATAAGTATGGCTTTCATTTTGAAACAAAAAAAGCAATCTTTGTAGGAGTCGATCCCTACGTTTAATTAACTCTCAATTTAATACCAATTTACTGTGGAAATTACTCAAATCATAAAAAGAGACTCCGAAACTAGTAATTTCGAGTTAGAAAAAATTACAAAAGCCATTGAAAAAGCTATGCTTTCTGTAAATAATGGCACAAGACAAGACGCAATTGCAATTACTAATATTGTAAACGGTACATTATTAGAAAGAAAATTAAATGAACCTAATTATACACCCACGGTAGAGCAAGTTCAAGATATTGTAGAATACAAATTAATGGACAGCCCTTTTCATGATGTTGCGAAAGCCTACATTTTATATAGAAATGAACAAGCCAGAAACAGGAAAACTAATATTTTTGAGAAGAGACTAAATCTAAAACCATACGATTATCCTGCTTTAAATGAATATGTAGATGCTATCAGACATTCCTACTGGATTCATACAGAGTTTAATTATACAAGCGATATACAAGATTTTAAAGCGACGCTTTCTCCTTTAGAGCAAAATGCTATAAAAAACACTATGCTGGCAATTTCTCAAATAGAAGTTGCTGTTAAAACTTTTTGGGGAGACATTTACAAAAAAATGCCGAAGCCAGAAATAGGTTCTGTAGGTTCTACATTTGCTGAAAGTGAAGTAAGACACCATGATGCATATTCACATTTGTTAGAAATTTTAGGGTTAAATAATGAGTTTAAAAACTTGAAAAAAAACCCAGTAATCATGAGGCGTGTTAATTATTTAGAATTGGCATTAAAAAACGTAAATAGCGATGACAATAAAGAATTTTCAGAATCTATAATTTTGTTCTCTCTATTTATAGAACATGTATCCTTGTTTTCTCAGTTTCTCATTATTATGTCCTTTAATAAGTATAAAAATGTATTAAAAGGAATCTCTAATGTTGTAGAAGCTACCTCTAAAGAGGAACAAATTCACGGAGATTTTGGAATTGATCTTATTAAAATTATTAAAGAAGAAAATCCAGACTGGTTTGATAATGATCACAGTTCTCTGGTTCAAGAAACTTGTAAAGAAGCGTTTCTATCTGAAAGTAAATTAATTGATTGGATTTTCGAAAAAGGAGAATTAGATTTTTTACCTAAAAAAGTAATTAAGGAATTTCTTAAAAATAGATTTAACAACTCACTAGAAAGTATTGGAGTGCCAAAAATATTTGACGTAGATCCAGTATTATTATCTGAAACAGATTGGTTTGATGATGAAATTATTGGAACTAAACACGGTGATTTCTTTGTAAAAAGATCAATCAATTATAGCAAAAGAACTAAAAGTATAACCAGCGACGACTTATTTTAAATTATGACCCAAAACGAACTAAAGACCTCAACGACCAAACTGACTGAACACGAACAATTGATTCAAGCGAGAAATGAAGCTCGAAAAGAAATGCTTAAAAATACCAATGAACTAGAATTTGAATGGCTGACAGAAAACAGTCGTAAATTCTTAGAATCAGGTTATTTAACAGGAAAAACAACTCCAGAAGAGAGAATACGTGAAATAGCAGACAATGCAGAACGTATTCTAAAAATTGATGGTTTTTCAGATAAGTTTTATAAATATATGGCAGCAGGTTATTTCTCTTTAGCATCGCCTGTTTGGTCTAATTTTGGGAAAAAAAGGGGTTTGCCTATTAGTTGTTTTGGTTCACATGTGGCAGATGATATGGGAGATATTCTATTCTCACAATCTGAAGTTGGTATGATGTCTAAGTTAGGAGGGGGAACCTCTGGTTACTTTGGGAAATTACGTCAAAGAGGAGCAGAAGTTAAAAATAATGGATCATCATCGGGTTCTGTTCACATTATGCAATTATTTGAAAAAATGGTTGATGTTGTAAGTCAAGGTTCCGTTAGACGTGGGAGATTTTCTCCCTACTTACCAGTAGATCATAAAGACATTAAAGAATTTTTAGAAATAGGTACAGAAGGAAATCCAATACAAGAATTAACGCACGGAGTTACGGTAAGTAACGAATGGATGCAAGCAATGATTGATGGTGATGTGGAAAAAAGAAGTATTTGGGCTAAAATATTACAAAGAAGAGGGGAAATAGGATACCCATATATTCTTTTTAGAGACAATGCGAATAATGGTACGGTAGATGTTTATAAAGACAAAAATCATGAGATTTACGCAAGCAATCTGTGTACAGAAATAATGCTACCCTCCAATGAAGATTGGTCTTTTGTTTGTTGTTTATCATCAATTAATTTGGTGCATTATGACCAATGGAAAGATACAGATGCAGTAGAAACATTGGCTTACTTTTTAGATGCAGTAATGCAAGAGTTTATTAATAAATTAGAAGTATATAAAGAATCATCAGATAGAGATGATCAGTTTACGTTTCGTTTTATGGAAAAAGCGTACAATTTTGCAAAAGAAAATAGAGCACTAGGTTTAGGTGCTTTAGGATGGCACTCTTTGTTACAATCTAAAATGTTGGCATTTGATAGCCCAGAGGCATATTCATTAAATAGTGAAATTTTTAAGGCAATTAAAGAAAGATCATATAAAGCATCTGAGGAAATGGCTAAAATGTATGGAGAACCAGAAGTTTTAAAAGGATACGGAAGACGTAATACAACCTTGAATGCAATTGCACCAACAACATCTTCTGCGTTTATTTTAGGGCAAGTATCTCAAGGGATTGAGCCAATTTGGTCAAATATTTATGTAAAAGATATTGCGAAGATAAAAACAACAATTAAGAATCCTGTATTAGAAAAATTATTAGAAGAGAAAGGTGAAAATACCTCCGAAGTTTGGAAAAGTATCCGAGATAATGACGGCTCAGTGCAACATTTAAATATCTTAACAGATGCTGAAAAAGAGGTCTTTAAAACATATTCAGAAATAGATCAAAACGTAATTGTGTATCAAGCAGCGAATAGACAAAATCACATAGATCAAGGACAATCTATAAATATTATGGTGCATCCAGATATGCCAATTAAAGATGTAAATGCCGTATATATTAATGCATGGAAATTAGGTGTAAAATCTATGTATTATCAACACAGCATGAATGCAGCACAGAAATTTAAACAAAAGAAAGAATGTGCAAGTTGTGAAGGATAATTGTTTATACGATTCCTCATATTAAAAGTTGACATAAAGAGAAGCAGAAATGCTTCTCTTTTTTTTGTCATTTTCAGCAGCGTCGAGAAATCTATTTTGTAAATTTACAAACCAACTAACATTATAATATGAACTGGGAACAATTACTTTCTTTAAAACGTTTCGGAGACCTTCAAAAAAGACCAAGGGCTGCACAAGATGAAACCCGTTTGGGTTTTGAAGTAGATTTTGATCGTATCATTTTTTCTGAGGCTTTTAGAAGCTTACAAGACAAAACACAGGTAATTCCATTATCAGAAACAGACTTTGTTCATACCAGACTTACCCATAGTTTAGAAGTTTCAGTAGTTGGAAGAACCTTGGGAAGAAGAGTTGGCAAAGTACTCTTAGAAAGACACCCCAACTTAAAAGAACTTGGCCATACGTTTAATGATTTTGGAGCCATTGTTGCAGCAGCTTCTGTAATGCATGATATTGGAAACCCTCCTTTTGGCCATTCTGGAGAAAAAGCCATTGGAGAGTATTTTAAAACTGGAAATGGAGCTCAATATAAACAGCTATTAACTGCAAAAGAATACCAAGATTTGATTGATTTTGAAGGAAATGCAAACGGGCTTAAAATTTTAACGGAAAATAGAGAAGGAATTCAAGGCGGATTGCGATTATCCTACGCAACATTGGGGGCTTTTATAAAATATCCTAAGGAATCATTACCAAAGAAGCCAACAACTCATATTGCAGATAAAAAATATGGGTTTTTTCAGTCGGAAACTGCTGCTTTTTTAGACATCGTTGAAGAGTTAGGATTGCTTAAGAAATCTAAAACGGATGCGATTGGTTATCACAGACATCCATTAACTTTTTTGGTGGAGGCTGCAGATGATATTTGTTATACGATTATCGATTTTGAAGATGGAATTAATTTAGGTTTAATAGAGGAAGAATTTGCTTTAGAATATTTAATCAAATTAGTCAAAAACGCTATCGACACAAAAAAATATCATTCATTAAAGTTTAAAAAAGATAGGATCAGTTATTTAAGAGCACTGGCTATAAATACGCTAATTAATGAAGCAGTAGAGATTTTTTTATCAAATGAAGAAGCAATTTTACAAGGAGGCTTTTCAACCTCATTACTTGATAAATGTGCCTATGAAGCTCAAATTAATGACATTCTAAAAATTAGTATTTCTAAAATATATAAGAGCCAAGAAGTGATAGAAAAAGAGGTTGCAGGCTATAAAATTATAGCAGATCTGTTAGATGTTTTTGTTTCAGCACTAAACAATCATCAAATGGGTAAATCTAATAATTATGATGCTTTATTACTGAATTTACTTCCAGAAGAATTTAGAGGAGATACTAATTCATCCTACGAGAGAATTATGGCTATTTGTACCTATGTCTCTAGAATGTCTGATAGTTATGCTATAAGAATTCATAAAAAGATACAAGGGAGTATCATTTAATATCAATACAAAACCCAATGCTAGCAAAACCAAAAAACCATCTATTATTCTTACAGACAAAAACTCGCTTTGTACTTTTTTTAATGTTGATATTAGTAGGGTGTAGCAACCAATTTAATTTAGAAAAAAACTCACATCTTGTTTTTAAAGAATCCTATTATCAATCTTGGGTAGCTGGGGTAAGAGGTGGAGGATCTGGAATAAATATTCATCTGACTTTAAAAAACAATCTCAAAAAGAATACAGAGTTAGAAGGAATTTATTTCAAACAAAAATATTGTAAATTAACATATCAAAAAGAAAATAAATATTCGGGATATATCTTAACCAATCAAAATAGAGCATCTAATCTTCAAGGAGCCTCTTTTGTTACTGACGAAAAAGAAACTACAAAAATACCTTTTACTTTAGAGGGTAATGATGCTGTTCTAGTCTATCTAGAAAATAGTAAAAGACGGTTTCTAAAATTAACACTTAGTAAAAAAGAAATGGAATCCTTACCTATGTAAATTTTGTATAGACCATAAAATTGCATTTACTTTTTTCAATCTATTTCTTTATCAGGTAGTTAACAAACAGCAAAACTTCTAAATTTTAACATCTTAGAAAAATAATTTAGATAAACTTTAACAATTCTGATAAATAATTCGAACAATATTTTTTTATTTTTAAAAAAAAACAAGAAAGATATCATGAAAAAAAAACTACTTTTTTTAACATTTGCAATCCTTAGTACGATATTTATTTATAAGTATGCAACCACAGAGTCTGTTTCAGAAAAATTAAGAAAACAGCATATCGCTTTTTTAGAAAGTCATCCTTACAATAAAACGCTTGAATTGACCAAAAGCGAGCGAAAATCACAAGGACTTCCACCGAATAAATATTTCGAGCAAGAATACTTAAATGAAATTGACCCATCAACAGGGCGAACAAATAAAAGAGAATTACTGCAATTACAAGCAGAATTAAATGCAGAAAGGCTTCAAGCAAGAGCACCAGGAGATGCAGTTAATAATCCTTGGGTAGAAAGAGGTCCCGATAATGTTGGAGGGAGAACTAGGGCATTACTTTTTGACCCCAATGATCCAACCCAAGAAACAGTTTATGCAGGAGGTGTAAGTGGAGGATTGTGGAAAAACACAAATATTTCAGACATAAATTCTGTTTGGAGTTATGTGGGGATTTCAGAGAACTTATCCGTATCATCAATTGCCGTAGACCCAAACAACAATAACACTTGGTATGTAGGTACAGGAGAATCCTACACTGGAGCTGATGCCGTTGGAAACGGACTTTGGAAAACAACTGATGGAGGTACAACATGGAATCACGTTTTTGGAGGAGTAACAGGAGATTCTTTTATAGATACCTCACCGGCAGCAGTTCTTACAATTAATAGTCCAACTACTATTGCAGGAGATTATAACATTACTGTAACTAGTGCTTTTGGCTCTGATTTAACTTCAGAGATTACAGGAGATTTTGTTTTAGCTATTGATGGGACATCTCCAACAGAAGATGCTTGTTCTACTATTGTTAATACATCTGAAATGAATGGTAAAATAGCAGTAATTAGAAGAGGAGAATGTACTTTTGATGACAAAGTAAAACGGGCACAAGATGCTGGAGCCATTGCGGTTATTGTTGTAAATAATGTAAGTGGCCCACCCATAAATATGGGAGGTGACGGTTTGGGCTTTAATGAGGATGGAAACCCATTGAACATTACAATCACCTCAGTAATGGTCTCTGATGTAGATGGAAATGCAATTATTGCTGCTCTAGGAAGTGGTGTGAACGGAACTTTACAACCAGGCTCAAATACTTCTGGGTATACTATTTTACCTGGAATACATCATATCAATGATGTAGTAGTAAGAGATAACAACGGAACTTCGGAGGTGTTCTTTGCTGCTGCTGAAACATTTGCTTCAGGAGCTTTAGTAGGAATTAATGAAATAGGAGTTTATAAATCTACTGATGGAACAAATTTTTCTAAGCTTGAATTAAGTGACGGTCAGAATTTAGAACCTAACAACATAAAAATTGCGGCTGATAATTCTATTTATGTTTCTACCCAATCCAATTCTTTTGGTGAAGGCGGAGGTCGTATTTACCAATCTACTGACGGAACAACATTTACATTAAAACATACTGTACCTGCAGGTTTGAGAACAGAAATTGCTTGTTCCCCTACAAATGCAAATACAGTCTATGTGTTAGCGGAATTAAGTTCAGATCCTGTCGGTATTTATAAAACAACAGATAATTTTACGAATGTTTCTACTTTACCATTACCCAATGATGCAGACAATGGGATTCCTGCTGAAGATTTTACCAGAGGGCAAGCTTTTTATGATTTACTTATAAGAGTAGACCCGAATGATGAAAATACTCTGTATGTTGGTGGAATCGATTTGTTTAAAAGTACCGATGGAGCAGCTTCTTGGGAACAAATTTCTAAGTGGTCTAACAACAATAACCTAGCGGCACTAAATGTCTCTCCAGTTCATGCAGATCAACACGGATTGGCTTTTTCTTCTTCTTCAAGAATGGTATTTAGTAATGACGGAGGAGTGTATCTTTCTAATGATGCAGGAGACAATATTCTTCCGAGAAAAAAAGGTTATAACACCTTACAATTTTATACAGTAGGCGTTGCACCTACCACTGCTTTTTCTGGTGATGAATATTTTTTAGCAGGAGCACAAGATAATGGAACCCTGATGATAGAAAATGCTAACGCAGGAGTAAATAGTTTCTACGAAAGACAGGGAGGAGACGGTGCTCATAGTTTCTTTGACCAAGATGGGACAGACCAATATTGTATCGCTAATTATGTTTACAATGGAAATATTAGACTGTATGATCTTTCTAATGGAAATGTAAGAATTATTAATAGTGAATCTGCGTCTAATGGAGATTTTATCAACCAAGAAGCGCTAGATTCTAATTTAGATATCTTGTACTCTAATTATTCTAGTGGCTCTAATTACATTGTTAGAATGTATAGGAACATTAAGTCAGGAACAATTAATAAAACAAATATTTCTAATGCAACTCTAATGGATTCTGAACCGTCAGCTTTAACAGTTTCTCAATATACAACAGATCAATCGAATTTATTTATTGGCCTTAAAAACGGGAAAGTAATTAAGATAGCAGGAACTACTAACACCTTTCCGAACAATCCTGTTTGGACAGATATTACTGGTGCTGATTTTGTAGGATCTGTCTCTGACATCGAATTAGGTACCAATGAAAATGAAATTTTTGTAACCATGCACAACTATGGTGTTCAAAATATTTGGTACACTAATGACGGGGGAACAACTTGGGAAGGCAAAGAGGGAAATCTACCAGATATTCCGGTAAAAGCGATTTTACAAAACCCTCTATTGTTAGAAGAGGTAATAATCGGAACAGAATTAGGTGTTTGGAGAACTTCAAATTTTTCTGATACCAATCCTACTTGGATTCAATCTTATAATGGGATGAGTAATGTAAAAGTAACAGATTTGGATTTAAGAGATGATAATATGGTTTTTGCAGCTACCTATGGAAGAGGAATCTTTTCTGGACAATTTACAGATGCTGTAGCCTCTGTTGGTGATGTTTTAACAGATAAAAAAATGTTCACAGTCTATCCTACAATTTCAAATGGAGATTTTACATTTCAAGCTAAAAGTGAGTTAGGAGAAACGTCATGTAGAATTTTTGATTTGGCAGGTAGGCAAGTGTATTCATCAACAATTAATTTTACCAGTTCTTCAAAACAAGATGCTTCTGTTAATTTAAGAGCAGGAACCTATATTGTTAATTTAGTAGATCAAAATAATAGAAAATCATCTAGTAAGATAATAATTCGCTAGTATAATCATATTTCTTAAAAAAGGTGCTGTTTTGCAGTGCCTTTTTTAATGTAAATTTTTAAGGATTTCTTGAATAGATCTTGAGTCTATTCCATTTATTTTTTGAAGCTCGTCAATAGTTCCATGTCCAATAAAAGAATCATCTATTCCCAAAATTGTAATAGAATTTTTGTATTTATGGGTAGCGGTAAATTCTAGAACTGCTGAGCCAAATCCGCCTTTTTTTACTCCGTCTTCAATGGTAATAATGAATTTAAAATCAGCACATATTTTGTGAAGTAATTTTTCATCTAAAGGCTTTGCAAACCGCATATCGTAATGAGCTATATTGGCAAATCCTTCAAGGGCTTTTGTAACATTATTTCCAATAGTTCCTAAAGAAAGTATAGCAATATTTTTTCCCTCTTGTAAACAAACTCCAGTACCAATTTCAATAGCTTCAAAGGGATTATGCCAATTCATTAAGCCTCCTCTTCCTCTTGGGTAGCGAATCGCGATAGGTTGGCCAACACCTATTTGAACCGTATAAAGGATGTTTCGTAATTCTACTTCATTTCTTGGGGCAAAAACAATCATATTCGGAATTGCTTTCATATAAGCAATATCAAAAACACCATGATGTGTTGCTCCATCTTCTCCAACCAATCCAGCTCTATCCAAACAAAATATAACGGGTAAATTTTGCAAGGCAACATCATGTATTACTTGATCGTAAGCACGTTGTATAAATGTAGAATAAATATTACAAAATGGAATTAATCCCTGCGAAGCCATTCCTGCAGCGAGCGTTACAGCGTGTTGTTCAGCAATACCTACATCAAAAGTTCTGTTAGGAAATTCTTCCATCATAAATTTTAATGAACTTCCTGTTAACATTGCCGGTGTAATTCCTACTATTTTATCATTCTGTTTTGCAAGTTCTAAGATTGTTTTTCCAAAAACATCTTGGTATTTAGTGTATAAACTATTTTCTTTTTTAACTCGTTCTCCAGAAACTTTATCAAATTTTCCAGGTGCATGATAGGTAACTTGGTCTTCTTCTGCTTTTTGCAAACCCTTCCCTTTTGTGGTGATTATATGTAAAAATTTAGGCCCTTTTACAGATTGTAAACGTTCTAATTCTGATAATAATTTTGGAAAATTATGGCCATTAATAGGGCCTGAATAGTCAAAATTTAAAGCTTTAATGATATTATTTTGCGCCGCTAGTTGTTTATCCGTTTTAACTTTTGTTAAATATTCCTTTAAAGCACCCACAGATGGATCTATTCCAATGGCATTATCATTTAAAATAATGAGTAAATTTGCTTTAGAAACCCCTGCATGATTCAAGGCTTCAAAGGCCATTCCACTTGCAATAGAAGCATCACCAATAACAGCAATATGTTGTTTTTCGGTTTCGCCTTTTAAGTTTGATGCTATGGCCATTCCTAAAGCTGCTGAAATAGAGGTTGATGAATGACCGACTCCAAAAGTATCAAATTTACTTTCTTTTCTTGAAGGAAAACCAGCAATTCCGCCAAACTGTCTATTGGTATGAAAGATGTCCTTCCTTCCCGTTAAAATTTTATGTCCGTAGGCCTGATGACCAACATCCCACACTAATAAATCATTTGGAGTATCAAATAAATAATGAAGTGCAATCGTGATTTCTACAACCCCTAAACTTGCTCCTAAATGCCCTTCTTTTGTGGCAACAACATCAATAATAAAATCGCGTAATTCTTTTGCCAATTGAGGTAATTGAGAAGGAAGTAATTTTCGTAAATCTTTTGGGTGTGATATGTTGTTTAATAAATTCTCCATTGGAATACAAAAATACAACTTAACTTTTTGTGACTGCAAAATCAACAGTTAAGAATTGCAAATCTATCGCAAAAATTTTACTTAAATTCGTTATTCATAATCAATCGCACATGATTCAACCTTTTGATGATATTTATTTTATGAAGAAAGCTTTTCAAGAAGCTGAAAATGCCTTTGATAAGGGTGAAGTGCCTGTAGGTGCAATCATTGTTTTTAAAAATCAAATTATTGCAAGAGCACATAATTTAACAGAGACCTTAAATGATGTAACAGCACATGCAGAAATGCAAGCATTTACAGCAGCTGCAGATTATTTGGGTGGGAAGTATTTAAAAGAATGTATTTTGTATGTTACTTTAGAACCCTGCCAAATGTGTGCTGGAGCAAGTTATTGGACTCAAATCTCAAAAATAGTCTATGGAGCCTCAGAACCAGAGAGAGGTTTTATCAATCTAAAAACGACATTACACCCTAAAACAGAAGTTGTTGGAGGAATTCTAGAGAAAGAATGTTCGCAAATTTTAAAACGTTTTTTTGTTGAAAAGCGAAATTTAAATTGATATTAAATACTGTTTGCGTTTTTATATAAACTGTTAATTTTTTAACAAAAAGACATCTAAAATTTGTAAAGTGGTCTATTTTTAAAGAACTTTAGAAGTTAATTTAAACATCAAAAACCCAATGAAAAAAGTCATTTTAATTTTTACTCTTTTGTTTACTGTTTCAGTACTCTTTGCTCAAGAAACCCCCAAACCAAATTATAGAGCTGCTGCCAAGTATTCGCCTAAAAACTTGGCAAAAATGGTGCATTCTACCTCTGTAAATCCACATTGGTTAAAAAAGGGAAATCGTTTTTGGTATTCCTATAAAACATCAGAAGGGTCTAAATATTATATTGTGGATGTCGATAAAAAATCTAAAAAAACACTTTTTGATAATATAAAAATGGCAAAATGGTTAACAGAAATAACAAAAGACCCCTATGATGCAAAACACTTGCCTCGTTTTCGTTTTAAATTTAACAAAGCAGAAAATGCAATTCGTTTTAGAATACAATCAACAGAAGAAGTAGAAGTTATTGACAAAGAGAACAAAGAAGAAATCAAAAAAGATTCAACTTCAACAAAAAAGCCCAAGAAAAAAAAGAAGCCTAAAATGGAAAAGAAAACCTACCATTTAGAGTACAAATTAGGTGGGGATGGGTTAAAAATTATAGACACAAAAAAATTAGAAAAAAAACCTTGGGAGAAATGGGCAAATATTGCTCCAGATAGCTCTATTGTTTTGTACGGGAAGAACTATAATATGTATTGGATGGATAAAGTAAACTTTAAAAAGTTTATCAAAGATCAAAAAGATTCTACGGTTATAGAAAATCAATGGACTAAAGACGGTGAAGAAAATTACGGTTATACATGGGGTGGATGGGGAGAAGATAATGTAGACAAAGAAAAAAATAAAAATGAAAGAAAAGGCGTGTGGGGTACTTGGTCTCATGACTCTAAAAAGTTTGTTTTTCAAAAATCAGATTCTAGACATATTAAAGATTTATGGGTAATTAATTCTACGGGGAAAAAAAGACCCACTTTAGAAACGTATAAATACCATATGCCAGGGGAACAAGAGTATTATAAATCTGAATTGATGATTTTTGATATCTCTACTAAAACTCATATAACAGTTGCTTTAGACACCGTTAAACAACAAAGTATTTCTGTGTATAGAGCACCTTCAAAGCAGTCTCAAAGGGATGATGATTTTAGACCCTCTTTACTTTTATCAAAAAAAGGGAAGGTATATTTTAGTACTATTTCTAGAGATCGTAAAAAATTCGATATTCATGTGGCAGATATCAATACAGGAGAATATAAGACATTAATTGAAGAACGATTTAATACCTATATAGAATCTAGACCTTTAATTTTATTTAATAATGAAACAGAAATGTTACACTGGGCAGAGCGAGACGGTTGGGCACATTTTTATTTGTATGATAAAGATGGGAATCTGAAAAACCAAGTAACAGAAGGAGATTATCATGTAGATAATTTTGCAGGTTTAGATGAAAAAAGCAGAACCTTATATTTTACTGCAAATGGAGTAGATAAAAATCAAGACCCTTATTTTTTACATACTTATAAAATTAACCTGAACGGAAGTGGAATGCGGACTTTAGATGAAGGGAATTTTACAGCAAGAACCAGTATGGCAGATTCTAATAAATATTTTGTTAGTAATTATTCTCGTGTAAATACAGTTCCGAAATCTGAAGTAAGAGACGTAAACGGAAAGAAAGTGATGAATTTAGAAACAGCCGATTTATCGCAATTATTTGCTTCAGGTTATCAATTTCCAGAACCTTTTAAAGTTAAAGCAGATGATGGAATAACAGATTTATATGGAGTGATGTACAAACCGTTTGATATGGATTCTACAAAAGTGTATCCGCTTTTAGAATACGTATATCCTGGCCCGCAAACAGAAGCTGTAAATAAATCTTTTTCTTATAGAATGGATAGATTAGATAGAATGGCGCAAGTTGGTTTTATAGTTATTACACTTGGAAATAGAGGCGGGCATCCAGACAGATCTAAATGGTATCACAATTACGGATATGGAAATTTACGTGACTATGGTTTGGCAGATAAAAAATATGTTGCCCAACAACTGGCTAATAAACACAAATTTATTGATATTGAAAAAGTAGGAATTTACGGTCATTCTGGCGGTGGATTTATGTCTACAGCAGCAATGCTAGTCTATCCAGATTTCTTTAAAGTAGCAGTCTCGTCTGCAGGAAATCATGACAATAATGTGTACAATTCTTGGTGGAGTGAAACCCATCATGGTGTAAAAGAAGAAATTGATGCAAAAGGAAAAATTTCTTATCGATATAAAATTGATGATAATCAATCTTTGGCTAAAAACTTAAAAGGACATTTAATGTTGATCCATGGCGATATGGACAACAATGTAAATCCTGCAGGGACTATTAGAATGGCAGAACAATTAATTAAGGCACACAAACGATTTAAATTTATGGTGATGCCAGGACAAAGACATGGTTTTGGTAGCATGACTGAATATTCTTTCTGGCTAAGAGCAGATCATTTTAGCAAGTATTTATTAGGTAAAGAAGTGACAGATGTAGATTTTATGTTTATGAATTTGAACAAACCAATGAATCGATAATTTATTTTTATCTGCTTGGTTGAAGTAGAAAACTAGAAAAAAATAAAACTCCGAATGAAAATTCGGAGTTTTGTATCTACAAAAGAAAATTATAAGCTTTCTAAATAGGCTATTAGAGCGGTTTTTTTATATTTTTTTGCATAAGCTAAAGCCGTCCTTCCTTTATATTTTAATGTAGAATCTGCACCTTTTCTTATCAGTCTTTTTGCCATTTTTAAACGACCATATTTTGCAGCATAGATAAGCGGGGTTTTACCAGAACATTCTTTATTTACATCAACTTTTTCATTTATTAATAATTCAAAACAAGCTTTAGTATTATATTTTAATGTTAAAATTAACAGTGTATATTTAGAATTACCAGCATTAAAACAAGTATTAAGATTTTCATTATTAATTACTTTCTTTAGTAAAGTTGCATTATCATTTTTTAAAGCATTTTTAATTTCGTTTGAAACTTCTTGAGCAGAAAAATGAAGTGACATTAATAAGATGATTGTTGTTAAAAGAGTTTTCATAGTTATGTTCAATTTTTTTCGCCTTTACCCATCATTTTAATCTCTAGACATAAAGATTGATAATACATACCAAAAAAGCAACATTAAAGAAGCGAATAATCCTAAAGAGGCAGGGATATAATCTTCTGTACTGTATTTGTTTACCAAGTTAGACGTTTGGTATAAAATACTTCCAGCAGCTAAAACACACATCCCAACAGAAAACCATAACCCTAAATTAAAACCAAATAAAGTTCCTGCAACAATTAATCCTATTGCTATAAAAAAACCAACAGCTAAACCTGATTTTAAAAAAGAAAAGTCTTTTTTAGTGATAAATACAATAGAAGAAATCCCGGCAAATAAGCCTAAAGTAACAATTCCTGCTTGCTGAATTAAGTCATATCCTTCTGTGTAATAAATAGCGATGTACAAAAGCGGAACAAAAATAACTGCTTGTGCTAAAACGTAAAGCGAAAACGCCATGTATTGCATGTTTTTATCGGCAGTTTTTAAAACGGTACTTTCCGCATAATTGGTAACAAACATAAATCCGCCCAACATAACCAACCAACGCCAACCTTCTGTCATAGACAGCATAAAATTTACAATGGCATCACTTTGCAATAATGCATATTCAAAAAGAATGAATAAAAGAACACCTCCAGCAACATGAGTATAGGTTCTCTTGTAAAAATCTATGCGAACTTGGTCTGTAGATTCTATTAATAATGTTTTGTTTTCGAAGGATTTTTCCATAGTTTTTAATTATTTAATAAGGTAAATGTATTGTTTTTTGATGATAAAAAAGGATACATTTTACACTTTTTTTATTACGCTTGTCACAATACCCCAAATAACAAAGTCATTGTCTTCAGTAATGTTTATAATAGGATAATTGGGGTTTTCTGGTTGTAGCCACACTTTGTTTTTTTCTACACGTAAACGTTTTACCGTAAACTCTCCATCTAAAAAACAAACTGCAATTTTATTGTTTACAGGCTCTAAGCTTCTGTCAATGACTAGTAAATCATTGTCTTCTAAACCAGCATCAATCATCGATTGTCCTTTTACTTTTGCAAAAAAAGTAGCCTCTTTATTTTGGATAAGCTCATCATCTAAAGAAATTCTTGTTTCCCTAAAATCGTCTGCAGGAGATGGAAAACCAGCAGAAATACCTGTATCTACAAAGATTGCTCCGTTTCCAGAAGAGGCTTTTGGTGTAAAAAAAATAAGTGTTTTAGAGGTTTCCATTTGCATGCAAATTATAACTTTTCTTTAAATTTTTCAGCATATTCCTTCACAACATTTTTGTCAAAATAAGGTTCTTCATCAACCCTACCAATCACAGTGGCATTTGTCATTTTTTTGATAATTTCTTCAGTGCTTTTATGTTCATTCCCAGAGAAAATAATAGCTACATTAAAACCTTTTTCTTGTAATAATTTTACCGTTAATAATGTATGATTAATACTTCCTAAATAATGTCTAGATACTACAATTACGGTGTATTCTTGCTGAATTAAATCTAAAATGGTATTTGTATTATTTAGCGGAACTAACAATCCTCCAGCACCTTCAATGACTAAATTGTTTTTAGTTTTAGGTTCATTAATTTTATTTAAGGTAATGGTAATTTTATCAATTTCTGCTGCTGCATGTGGACTCATAGGGGTTTCTAATGCGTAAGAATTTGGGTGAAAAACGGATTTAGTGTTTGATATTAATTGCTTCATTGTATGCGTATCAGAATTTTCTAATTCACCTGCTTGTACAGGTTTCCAATAATCGGCTTCTAAAGCTTCTGTAAGTATTGCAGCAACAACGGTTTTGCCAACTTCGGTAGAAATCCCTGTGATAAAGTATTTTTTTTGTTTCATTCTTTTACAAAAGTAGCAAGGTTCTTTAGAACATTAGTAATTTCTTTGGCAGAATTATAAGCATGCAAACAAAAACGAAGTCGTTCTTTATTTTCTGGAACAGTGGGCGATAAAATTGCTTTTACATCAAACCCTTTTTCTTTAAATTTAGCTGAAATTGATTTTACTTTTTCATTCCCAGAAATCACACAACAATGAATAGCAGAATTGCTTTCTATAAATAATTCTTTCAAGCCTAATTTTTCTATTTCTGATTTAAAAAACTCAATATTTTCAGATAAATTGTTTTTGTTATGCTGAAATTGTTTTTGCATCTCATTGTATGAAATTCTAATGGTGGCTAAAGAGTGCGGTGTTAAACCGGTTGTATAAATAAAGCTTCGGGCAAAGTTTACTAAATAATTTTGCAAATCTTGGGTTCCTAAAATTGCAGCACCGTGGCAACCTATAGCTTTTCCGAAGGTAATTATTCTTGCAAAAACGTCATTTTGTAAATGAAACTCTTGTACAAGTCCGGAACCATTTTCATTAAAAATACCTACAGCATGTGCTTCATCAACAATTAAAAAAGCTTTGTATTGCTTACAAATTGCCACTAATTTTATTAAATCAGGAGAATCACCATCCATAGAAAAAACAGCTTCTGTAACCACAAAGACTTCTGATTTGTCAGGCTGAACACGTTTCAGGAGCTGAATCAAATCCTCTAAATTATTATGTAAAAACTTATATGATTTCGCATTGCTTAATTGAATTCCGTCTCTAATAGACGCATGAGAAAATTCATCATATAAAATAACATCATTGCGTTGTGGAACCGCAGAGAAGAAACCAACATTTGCAGTATAACCAGCATTAAAAATAGTGGCAGATTCAGTTTGATGAAATTCACTTAAAAAGCGTTCAACTTCTGTATATAAAGAATGATTTCCAGACAACAATCTACTGCCTGTTGCCCCATTTTGTTTGATGTTCTTATCAACTAAAAACCGATGTGTTTCATTAAAAATAGATTCAGATTTTGAAAGGCCTAGGTAGTCATTTGAAGAAAAATCAATTAAATTATTTTGCGGAGATAATTTTCGTAGAGAATTATTTTCTTCACGCAATTTTAATTTATTTGTTAACTTCTTTGGTAAATTCATCCTTACAAAAATAGCAAAATTATATACCTTTACAGCTATGTTTGCATTGGTAGATTGTAATAACTTTTACGCGTCTTGTGAGCGGGTTTTTAACCCGAATTTACAAGGAAAACCAGTTGCTATTTTAAGCAATAACGATGGTTGTGTAATTTCTTTGAGCGATGAAGCCAAGCAATTACAATTGCCTTTTGGTGCTCCAATTTTTAAATGGGAGCAGTTTTGTAAAGAAAAAAATATCACAGTCTTGTCCTCAAATTATCCATTGTATGGAGATATGAGCGCACGAGTAATGAATATTTTACGAGATTTTTCTCCAGATATTGAAGTGTATTCTATAGACGAATCTTTTTTAGAATTAAAGGGTTTTGAAAATTATAATTTATCTGATTATGCAGCAAAAATTAGAAACAGAATTTTAAAATGGACAGGCCTACCAACCTGTGTGGGCATTGCACCAACAAAAGCGCTGAGTAAAGTTGCTAATAAAATTGCTCGTTCCAATTTAAAACAATCAAAAGGAATTTGTGTGATAGATTCTGAAGAAAATAGAGCAAAAGCCTTAAAATGGACAAAAATTGGAAATGTTTGGGGAATTGGACGGCGTTTAAAAAAGAGGTTAGAAGCAAAAGGTTGCCAAACTGCTTACGATTTTACACAACAACCAAGTGATTGGGTTTTAAAAGAATTTTCTATTGTAGAATGGCGTTTGCAAAAAGATTTACAAGGCATTTCTAAAATACCATTAGAAGATGCTCTTACGTCTAAAAAAATGATTGCAACCACAAGAAGTTTTGAAGAAACCTATGATAACATCGAGCATATAAAAGAACGTGTTTCTACGTTTGCAGGTAGTTGTGCAAAAAAATTGCGTGAACAAAAATCTAATTGCCACCTAATTACTGTTTTTTTGCGAAGCAATAGGTTTGATAAAAACCAACCGTATGTAAAAGAAAGTAGCACCGTACTATTATCATACCCTACAGATTCTACCTTGGTAATTTCAAAAGCGGCCATACAAGCGGTAAAAACTATTTTTAGAAAAGGAATTAGATATAAAAAAGCGGGTGTTGTAATTTCTGGATTGGTACCTAATGATAATTTTCAGTTGAATTTATTTTCTCATGAAAACCCTAAGCACAAACCTTTAATGTCTGCTATTGATGGCTTAAATAGAAAATATAAAGCGGATAAAATTAAATTAGCAAATCAAGATTTAAAACGCACTTGGAAAATGCGTCAAGAAAGATTATCACCTAGATTTACCACAAATATTAAAGACATTTTAGTTGTAAAGTAATGGCACTACAAGAAAGAGATAAAAAACACTTATGGCACCCGTTAAAACAACATCAAACACATCCAGAAAGTTTGGCAATTGTAAAAGCAAAAGGGTGCATTTTAACAGATGAAAATGGCAACGAATACATAGATGCCATTTCTTCTTGGTACACCTGTATGTTTGGGCATTGCAACGAGTTTATTACAAGTAAAGTGTATACCCAAATGCAAACGTTAGACCAAGTAATGTTTAGCGATTTTACACATGAACCAGCTGTAAAGCTATCCGAAGAACTCATTAAAATATTACCAAAGGGACAAAATAGAATTTTCTTTAATGACAATGGCTCAACCGCTGTGGAAGCAGGTATTAAAATGGCGCTGCAATACTATTTTAATTTAGGTAAAAAACGCAATGTTTTCATCGCTCTCGAAAACGGCTTTCATGGCGATACTTTTGGCGCAATGTCTATTTCAGGCTTATCTGTTTATAACGGCCCGTTTGAAGACTTTCTAATGGATGTAAAACGTATTCCTACGCCCAATGGAGAAAATCACGAAGATATTTTAGTACAATTAAAAAAAATAGTTTCAGAAAATAAAATTGCCGGTTTTGTTTATGAGCCAATTATTCAAGGAGCTGCAGGAATGAAAATTCACAGTGCAGAAGGGTTAAACAAAATTTTAAGTTTCTGTAAAACCAATGATATTTTAACGATTGCAGATGAAGTAATGACTGGTTTTGGAAAAACAGGACGTAATTTTGCCTCTGATTTTATCGAAACAAAACCAGATATTATTTGCTTAAGCAAAGCTTTGACAGCAGGTTTAGTGCCTATGGCAATTACTTCTTGTACAGAAAATATTTATACTGCCTTTTTAAGTAATGAAATGGCAAAAGGCTTTTTTCATTGCCATACCTATTCTGCAAACCCTATTGCATGTGCGGCCGCAAATGCCGCAATAGAACTGTTACAAACAGATCAAATTCAGCAGAATATAAAAGAGATTTCAATTTTACATCAACAGTTTAAACAACACATTTTAAAACACCCAAAAGTAAAAACGGCACGATCTCAAGGCGTTATTTTTGCATTAGATTTGGATACAAAAATGGAGCGTTATGGTAATTTGCGAGACAAATTGCTTTCTTTTTTTATGAAAAGAGGTGTTTTTTTACGTCCGTTAGGAAATACTATTTACATTCAAGTTCCTTATATAATTTCGAAACAACAGTTGCAAAAAGTCTATAAAACTATTGAAGAGGCTTTAGAAATAGTGTAATTTTGTATTCTATTTATGCAGCAACCAATTTCCATAACATCTATCGCTTCAATTTCTGCTCTTGGAAATTCTCAAGAAGAAATTTGGAGCAATTATTTAAACGATACTCATTTTATTTCAGAAAAGAAATTTGAAAAATTTTCGGCATTCGTAGCAGAAATTTCCGAGGAGAGTAAAAAACACATATTAGAACTTAAAAATTCAGAGGCAAAATACAGAAATTTAGATGATGCTGTTCTTTATGCGATTTTCTGTGGAAGGAAAGCTATTGAAAAAGCAAACTGGAAACGTGGAGATAATTTTGGAATCAATATTGGTTCTTCACGTGGAGCAACATCCCTTTTTGAAAAATATCATAAAGAATTTTTAGTCAAAAATAAATCATCAACGTTAAGTTCTCCAACAACAACTTTAGGAAATATTTCTTCTTGGGTTGCACACGATTTACAAATCTCTGGGCCAGAAATTTCACATTCAATTACCTGCTCTACAGCGTTACATTCTTTATTAAATGGAGTTGCATGGATACATGCGGGAATGTCAGATGCCTTTTTAGTTGGAGGGAGCGAAGCAGCTTTAACAGCTTTTACGATTGCTCAAATGCAAGCTTTAAAAGTGTATGCAAAAAATAATGATGAATTTCCTTGCAGAGCATTCGACCTAAAAAAGAAAAAAAATACAATGGTTTTGGGGGAAGGAGCGTCTGTTATTTGTATGGAAAAGGGAATTCAAAAAAATGCAATTGCAAAAATCGAAGGCATTGGTTTTGCAACAGAAGTTTTAGAGCATAATACTTCAATCTCTACAGAAGCAGACTGTTTTCAAAAATCAATGAAAATGGCCTTAGGTGATTTTTCTCCAGAAGAAATTGATGTAATTGTGATGCACGCTCCTGGGACCATTAAAGGTGATTTGACTGAGTTTAGAGCAATTCAAAAAGTTTTCCGTAGCAAAATTCCTTTTTTAACTACTAATAAATGGAAACTAGGACACACCCTTGGTGCTTCAGGAATGTTAAGTATAGAATTAGCATTACTAATGTTCCAGAAGCAACAAGCAATAGCGGTCCCTTTTTCAGAGCGCCAACAACACCCAAAACAACTTAAAAGAATCTTGGTAAATGCGGTTGGTTTTGGCGGGAACGCAGTTTCTATTTTATTGACAAAATAGTTGGCTATTTTCATTCAAAATGTATATTTTAGTATCGCATACTCAAAACAATTGTTTTATGCTAGAACAAAATGTACAGAACCATTATTTATAATAATTAGAAAATTTTATACCCTTTTTGATAAGTCATTCAATATAAAATAGATTATTTTTGAACGATCAAATAACTTGAATTTATGAGTGAAGTAAGACACAATTGGACCAAAGAAGAAATTCTTGAAATATATAATAAACCAATGATGGAACTGCTCTATGAGGCAGCAACTATTCACAGACAGCAACATGATCCAAATGTAGTTCAAGTATCTACTTTGTTATCTATAAAAACGGGTGGATGTTCTGAAGATTGTGGGTATTGCCCGCAAGCTGCTAGATATCATACAGGAATTAAAGGAAATGATTTAATGACTGTACATCAAGTAAAAGCTCAAGCTTTAAGAGCCAGAGAAAATGGAAGTTCTCGTGTTTGTATGGGAGCTGCGTGGAGAAATGTAAAAGATGGTCCAGAGTTTGACCAAGTTTTAGACATGGTGAGAACCATTAATAAACTAGACATGGAAGTTTGTTGTACACTTGGAATGGTCACTGAAAACCAAGCGCAACGCCTAGCGGAAGCAGGTTTATATGCATACAATCATAATTTAGATTCGTCTGAAGAATATTATAAAGAAGTAATTTCTACACGTGGTTATCAAGATAGATTAGATACTATTGATAATGTCAGAAAAACAAACGTAACGGTTTGTTCTGGAGGAATTATTGGGATGGGAGAAAATGTTGAAGATAGAGCAGGTATGTTAGTAGCCTTATCAACTTTAAATCCACAGCCAGAATCAACACCAATTAATGCTTTGGTAGCTGTAGAAGGAACTCCTTTAGAAGATGAAAAGCCTGTAGAAATTTGGGATATGATTCGAATGGTTGCAACAACTAGAATAGTATTACCAGAGACTCAGGTTCGCTTATCTGCAGGAAGAACTCAAATGTCTAGAGAAGGACAAGCAATGTGTTTCTTTGCAGGAGCAAATTCAATTTTTGCAGGAGATAAATTATTAACAACTCCAAACCCTGATGTAAATGAAGACATGAAAATGTTTAAATTACTGGGCTTACATCCACAGAAACCATTTACTAAAAAAGTACAACCCCAAACAGTAGAAGCTAAAGATTCAAAATTTGAATCTTTAGGAGAGAAACCAAGGTGGACACGTCCAGAGCATAAAATTGAGAGGAATGAAGTTGCCAAGAAAAAAGGAAAAGAATTAAAAGTTTAAGGTTTCTTTTTAACATAAAACAATAATACACTTATCAAAAATTAATGGGTGAGCTGTTTTATTTCTTTTTCAATGTATAGCAGTTAAAAAGTATGTTTTCGATTATTTTATAGATTTAGATTAAAAAAAGCTCTTGAAAACAAGAGCTTTTTTAAGTTTTAAGATTTGATTATTATTTGAATAAGGATCTATATACATCATTCCCATTGGCAAAAAGTAACAGGGCAATTAAAAGAACAAAGCCTACAACTTGAGCGTATTCTAAAAATTTATCTCCAGGCTTTCTTCCAGTAATCATTTCCCAAAGTGTAAATACAACATGCCCACCATCTAAAGCAGGAATTGGTAACAAGTTCATAAACCCTAACATAATGGATAAAAATGCGGTAATGTTCCAAAAAGATTGTGCGCTCCATTCATCAGGAAAAATACTTCCAATAGAAATGAAACCACCTAATCCTTTGTAAGCCCCAGTGTTTGGGTTAAAAATCTTTTTTAGTTGCTTCACATAATCCGTTAAGGTTTTCCAAGATTTGTTTAAACCAGCAGGAATGGCCTCAGTAAAGGAATATTCGATTTCTGCTAAATCATAATAGCCTAATTTCTGAAGATCTTTGTAAGAAATACCTCCAGAAACAACACCTAAAGCACCATTTTCTGATACTTTTACGGGAATCTCTTTAATTTCATCTCCTCTTTTTATGGTTAAAGAAATATCTTGTCCTTTGTATTTTAACAGTATGGGTTTCGCCTCATCATAATACTTAATTACATCTCCATTAATTCCTGTTACGATATCTTTTGGCTGTAATTCACTCTTTCCATTAATAGAATCTTTTTGAATACTAGCAATTATAAAAGGATATCTAGCAGAAACTATTGGACCTTGAGCATTTTTTCTTCGATCTATTAGTTTAGAGATAAAATCTTCTGGAAGTGTTTTGTCAATAATTTCTCCATTTCTTTCTATCTGAAAATTATTTCCGTTGATAAAACCTAAAGTAATATCATTAAACTTTCTAATTTTTTCACCATCAATAGTTAAGATTTTATCTCCTGTTTGTAAACCCACATTAACAGCTAAAGAGTCTTGAACCCAAACACCATCTTTTACATTTTCATTTGGCAAGAATTTTTCTCCGTACACCCACATTAAGCAGACATAAATTAAAATTCCTAACACAAAGTTTACAAAAACACCACCCAACATAATAATTAAACGTTGCCAAGCTGGTTTAGATCTAAACTCCCATGGCTGGGGAGGTAAAGCCATTTGCTCTGTATCCATGCTTTCATCAATCATTCCAGAGATTTTTACATAACCTCCTAATGGAATCCAGCCAATACCGTAAACAGTTTCACCAATTTTTTTCTTGAAAAGTGAGTATTTATAATCGAAAAAAAGATAAAATTTTTCGACTTTAGTTTTAAATAATTTTGCGGGAATAAAGTGTCCCAATTCGTGCAAAACAATTAATAAAGATAAACTTAATATAAATTGAGATGCTTTTATTAATATTTCCATTCAGCGTTAAATCATAATTAAAAACGCACAAATGTACGCTTTTAAAGAGAGTTTAAAAAGCACAATTAACAAGAGGTTTTTTATTTTAACAAAGATTTTAGATTGAATATCTTTCTGTTTGTTTTTTTAGAGTGTTTTTATACAGTAAATTTGCAAAATAAACTTGTTTTATGGATTTTAAATTCTTTAAAAAATCGATTCCAACACTTATTTTTTTAGCTGTTTTTTCTGCAGTAGCAATCCCTATTTTTTATCATTTATTAAAGGTTGACAAAAAATTAAAAGTATACAGTCCAGCAGATTTTAATCCCAAATTAGTAGATCCTTCTTTAAAACACATCCAAAAGAATCATACAATTGCAGATTTCAAACTGATCAATCAAAACGGAAAAATCGTCACGAATAAAGACTATAAAGACAAGATTTATATTGCTGATTTTTTCTTTACCCGTTGTACAAATATTTGTATTGTTATGGCATATAATATGGCTGAACTTCAAGAGTATTATAAAAATGATGATGAGGTTATGTTTTTATCACATTCTGTAACTCCTGTAATTGATAGCGTTTCTGTTTTAAAAAAATATGCAGGTGATAAAGGTGTAATCTCTGGGAAGTGGAATGTTACCACTGGAGATAAAAAACATATTTACGATTTAGCACGTAAAAGTTATTTTGCTGTTATAGATGAAGGAACTGGAGATGAAAACGACTTTATTCACACAGAAAATTTCGTTTTAATAGATAAAGAAGGTAGAATTAGAGGTTCTTATGATGGTACAGAGAAAGAAAATATGCAGAAAATTATTAATGACATTACTCTGTTAAAAGAAGAATATGCTAACAAGTAGTTTTATAATAAACTAAACGTTAAAAAATAGTGATAACCTCCTTGATTTATAAATATCCAAGAACCTAATTTATTAGTTGTACCCTCAAATTGTAAAACTCCAAGAGGGTTTTCTGGTTCCTCTTTATTGTAATATGCAAAAACATTAGCATGTTTTGTATACATTTTTTTACCACCAACAGTTTTTAATGTAGTGAGTTTTTCATCAAAAGGCTTGTAAATTTTATGCTTTTTATAAAATCTTATAGGTTTTGCATCTAAATTTTTTAAACTTAAACTATCAACAGTTTTTATGAAGTAATAGAAAATTGTGTCAAACTTTGTGAGTCTTCTTTCTTTTCTTTTAGAAACACTATCTTTTAATACATAATCGAAATAAATATATTTATCAAATAAAGTATCTTTTGAAATTTCAAATTTGTTTTTATTTTGAATATAGTTTACTAATTCAACAAGGTTATTATATTGTTGCTTTTCGTTTTCATTCCAATTTTCTAAAGTCATTTTTTGCCCAAAACTAGAGCAAGATATTAATAGTAGAAATCCGGTTAATGTTTTTATTAATTTAGCTTTTTTTGATGAAATTGTATCATGAATTATATAAATTGAAATTATAAAGTATACACTAGAAGTGATAAAAAAGTAAGTATTTTTTTCTGGTCTTTGTAAAACATTAGTTTCAAATAAGGCTCCAAATAACATTATATAAGTTAATAAATAACCAATAATTGACAAGTAATTCTTTTTTGCTTTAATTGAATATAAAACCAAAATTAGACCTATTAAATCTAAAATAATTACAACATCTTCTAAATTAATGGAATTTATATTTTCAAAAAAATCCCAAACGGAAATTATTATTACAAAACCAAACGGGATACTAACATGCGGTCCATGAATTGAAATTGAAAGGAAAACTAATATTGAAACTATTTTTAGAGTTGATATTAGGTGTATTTTATTCATTTATAGAAATTTAAAAAATAGAGTTAGATATAATTTATATCTAACTCTATGTAAAAATTATTCTTTTTTATTTTGAACCCAAATAAAATCTACTACCTCATCACCATTATTATCAACAAACATAATATCATTATAGTATATTCCATTACCAATATTTCCTACAACAGATTTACCTTTATTAAGACCTATTGATTGTACTTTTAAAGAATTAGACATTAACAAAATTTCTTTAAAATTTGTGCCTACAGAGAAGCCATCTTTTGTTTTGTAAATTTTAGAATAGGTTATTATTGATCGTATTTTGTTATCATTATAAACTGAAATATCAAAAACTGTTCTATCAATAGAACCTTTTAATTTCTCATTTAGAGTATAATTTCCTATTCTATTTTTTTTAATTATGTTTTTATTTTGGCTGCAAGAAATAATAAAAACTAAACTAAATATATATATTGTTTTTTTCATAAGTAAAAAATTTAATTAACAAGATCCATTATTAGAGGGAGAATTACCTCCAGTTTCATTTTTTGCACCTCCGGAAGAAGGTAGCGTCATACCTCTGATATCTTCTCCTAAGTTTCCTGGGTTGCTACCTCCCCCCCCTGGCCAAAACTTGCTGAAAAAATCAATAATAATATTTTTATTTTATTTATTCTTTATTTTTTTTAAATGTTAAATAAACTACATAACTACTTGCTATTGTAAAGAATATTAATGGAACCCAAAACCAAGCATCTAATTTAGCAATTCTGTAATAGAGAAATACGGGTATTAACAAAGGGGCTAATAAATAGCCAATTAAAATTACATTTTTTTTTTTATTAAAAACCATAATAAAACCAATGATGCATAGTAAACTAAAAAATAAATCTGATGAAAACACTAAATTTGAAAAATTACCAAATAGAGCTAAAACACAAATTATATATGGTAAAGAAAACTTGTCTGATGGAATAAAAACTAAACAAAGACAGAGCAGTGAGATTAATTTTATGGGGAATAGCTTTTTGTTAATTGTATGTAAATTCATTTTATTAATTTTTAATTAAGGACATTCATTATTTGGTGGAGATGTTCCAACATCATTATTTCTCGTTGCTCCATTTGGTAAATTCATATTTTTTAAATAGGCTCCAAATTTACCAGGTGTTGCACCCTGTCCAACACCATAACTTCCAATACATTCCGATTCGGGTATATTAAAACCAACAGTATTAGCTACAGCAATTGCAAAATTTGTACAATTCTGAACCTGTAATTCATATTCTGCTGAAGCATAGTTCAAACTTAGTGTTATTAAATTGCTTAAAACATTACCAGAAACTGAATTGGTTACACTAACATGAAATGCATAATTTTGATTATCTCCCATTATACCAGCTGTTGGATTAAAATATCCAACACCACTTGCTGGATAAAAACCAAAGCTTAAAGTATAAGATCCCTGTGAAATTGTTATGAAAGCATGGCCAACATGATGATCAATACTGTATGGGACGTTTGGGTTATTTGGGTCTGGTTGATTTGCATAAATTGTAACGGTAGCGCTTTTTGTTGTGTCTAAACATTCTATAAATTTTGGAAAGTCTGTAATAGGGTTGTCTGGGATTCTATTACTATATCTACAATTCCATCTGTTGTACTCCCTCCGTTATCGTAAATATTTCCATCTAAAAAATTGTGAATTACAATATACCTGGGGTCTTGAGATGAACTACTGGAAGAAACAATAACAATTTCATCTAAAGTGGCATCACAAAAAGCAGTCCCTTCTACTAGGTCTTCATCACAATCATCAGTTCTATTGAGACTTCTGGCGCCGGTAGATTTTTTAATTAGCCGATGAGTAGCTTTACCGTTAGAAACCTTAAATCCATCACAATAAAGACCATTAAAGAAATGATAATAGACTTTACCGTCTTTTATGCTTCCATCAGGATTTGATGTTTCTGAAAATGTAGTTTCTATTATTTTAAAAACCTCGTTATTTATTTCTAAAAAGAGTACTTTACTTAAAAAACCATAAAAATTAATATTTTCTATCTTTACAATAACATTTGTAAGTAAAGCATCTGTAAAGTCTAAAGGATCCTGAGTCATTGTTTCCCATTGAGGTTCTATAACAATGTTTTGTGAATTTTTATTTTGATAGATTTTTTGAGTAAAAATTTCTTTAGCTTCTTCAAAAGAAACTGTTTGGAAAGGGTCTACTTTTAAGTTCGTTAATTCTTCTTTCTCACAGTTCTGTAGTAATAAAGAAATAGCTAAAAAAAAGATATACCTTTTTACAATTTTAAATGTTTTCATAAAATAATTTTTTAAGATTAGTAATGATGACAAAGTTAAAAGTGTAGTCCCTTTTTTTGTCCAAAATATTTATAAACTAAAATATCAGGACATATTTGTTTTTCTATATTCTGTTGGGGTTATACCCGTTTCTTTTTTAAAAGCATTATAGAACGCTGATTTAGAATTAAACCCAGATTCTAGACCAATGGAAACAATTGTATAGTTAGAAAAATCTTTGTTTGTAAGTAACTTTTTGGCTTCTTTTATTCTAATAGTGTTGATATAAGAAGTGAAATTTTTTGTCGAATTTTGATTAAAAAGATGAGAAAAGTAACTTTCATTTAACTCAAGCTTTTTAGCAATTAGATTTAAATTTAAATTTGGATTTAAAAATAATTTCTCTTGCTCAATAATATTTTTTATTTCATCAAATTTACTTCCATTAGAAATTGAATTCTGTTTTTGTCTATTGTGTCCAATATTTTTTCTTATGGTGTTTCTTTCTTTAAAAATACCATTGTAATATATTCCTAAATATCCTAAATAATAGATTAAAAAAGAATTACTAATCCAAAGAAAATATCTAATTTTATTAGAAAAAAGTGCATATGAATTAATATGATTATACAATACCATTGATAACCAAATGATAGAGATAAAGACACCAAAGTATAGTATTTTTTTTAACCAAATTGTTTCAATAACTACATTTTCTTTATTGTAATTTATATTATTTTTTTCGTACAGCTTAATTTTTTTGTAGGTAATAATTATAATCAATATTGTAAATGCAACAGAAAAATATTCTTCAAAATAATATAATTTTTCCATTATTCTTGAATATATGTTTTCCTCCAATTGAAAAAAGTAATTATAAACAGAAGTAATAAAATGAATACTTAAAAAAAATAAAAAAGGAAACAATAAGAAATTACGAAAGGAGAATTTTATTTTTTTGCGGCTTAAATAAGATTTAACAAAGTAATAATACATCGGAGTAATTAACAAAGCCCAAGGAATATAAAATAATTTATAAAGTTCTAAATTTTGAATTAATTGAGTGTCAATACACCAATAATAAAAATTATTTAGAGAAATTGTAATAATTAAAAGAGATAAATAAAAGTTAGAATTAGATTTATACTTTGGGTTTAACAATACAATGAGACTAAAGATAAGTCCCTGCAAGGAACCAACAATAATAGTAATATTATAAAGATTTATATTTAATAAATTGCCCATTAACAAGTTTTTATTTCAAAAATAATGAAAATTTATAAAAATAAAATATGTTTGTAATTATTCTAAACTATTAGTAAAAGGTGTTTGGAAACTCTTTTAGAGAATTGTATTTTTGAAAGTCCTTTTAAGAAAATATTTATGTAAAAAAATATGCTCATCGAGAAAGCAATCGGGTTTCAATTTTTCACTTTTGCTTTTTCCTAACCCTTATAAGGAACTCAAATTGTAAATCATAAAATAACATTCAAAATACATAAAAAATGAATACACTTAAAATATTTTTTCTATTAACCTGTATACTAAGTTGTGGCATTCCTAAAAGTGAACACGAAAAGCTGAAAAATGAACTCGAAAAAGTTACTCAAGAATTGAATGAATGCACAAAAGGAGCTTCTAATCATGTTGGGCAACATGACAATCATTCAATGGAAATGCTTTCAATAGAAAAACGAATCGCTTTTATGTCTGGACATGTAGAGGCTGGTTTAGCTCTTTATAGAGCAGGAAAACTAGATCAGGCGGCAAAACATCTTTTACATCCTGTATCGGAAACACATCAAGCAGAGCGAGCTGGTATTGATTCGCTTGGATTTAAACCTGAAGTATTTATGGCTGTTTCAAAAGCTCTTGACCAAGGACGACCTGCTACGGAAATAGAACCCATGCTCATAAAAGCGGAAGAAAATATTCTCCTCTTACAAAAGAATTCTGGTGGTGATACGACTGAAATTATTCAATTTTTAATGGAGAAAGTCGCAGAGGAGTATAAGGTAGGTGTTAAAGATAGTAAGATTGTTGAGGCTGGAGAATATCAAGATGCCTTTGGATTTTCTGTTGTGGCATTAAAGATGGCAAAAAGAATGAAGAGTGAGCGTTCCGAACAGCTTGTTCAAGAAGCACAAAAATTAGTAAAAATGTGGCCAGAAATTGGACCGCTTGCAAGCTCCAAACCTTTTCCAGTAGAGGAATTAGACAAGCAAATTGAAAATATTATAAAAATTTTATAAATCAATTAAAGTCAATTTTTTTCTGGAGACCTATTTTTTAACATAAATATTTTCATAAAAAGCATAAAAAAGAAAAGCCTACGCTAAATTGTTTGTAGAAAAAGCAAAAGAATAGCTTTAAGATCTTAGCAAGATAAGATTAGTTGCCATAAAATCTTAACACAAAATTAGTAAAGGTCAAGAGTAAGATTTTTTATTTTTGGGGACTTATAGAAAGAATTAACGCCCAAAATTTTAAATACAATGAAAAAATCAATACTAACAATTGCAATCTTTGTAGTCTCATTAATTTGTTCGTCAGAAATTTCTGCTCAAACATTTGATCCATTAGACAAAAGCCCAATGGATGTAGCCAGATTTCCATACAATTGGAGAAATACCGATAAAGTAGTTAGAGTTACTTATAGTAGACCACAATTAAAAGGAAGAAGTGTCGAAAAACTTGCCCCTTTAGGAAAAATCTGGAGAGTAGGAGCCAATGAAGCTACAGAAATCACCTTTTATAAAGATGTTACTTTTGGGGGTAAAAAAATTAAATCTGGTACGTATACAATGTATGCGATTCCTGGAGAAAATGAATGGACAATTGCTATTAGTAATCAACTAAATGTTTGGGGAGCTTATTTTCATAAAGAAGAAAATGATGTTGCAAGGGTTAAGGGCTCTGTTAAAATTTCTGATAAAAAATATGAAGCTTTTACAATTGCTTTTGGTGACGATATGACAATGTATATGGCCTTTGGTAACACAATGGTTTCTTTACCCATTTCAACACAAAAAATAGAAGAATAGTTTTTTTTTAAAGTTGTTTTCTATCTTTCAAGAGTTTTTCTTGTTAGAATAGTATACTCTTCTTTTTTGCAAATTATGAATTAAGTTCTACACTATAAAAACAGCTTCTATTTATAAAAACGCTCTACACAGATATGGTAATTAACTTTTAAAAGAGGATTCCAATACAATTTGGAAACCTCTTTTAATTTAAAGGAAATCTCCTTTTTGCTTACAAAGAATAAGCGTAAATTTGCCGCTTAATTAAGATCATAGAAATGCAATATAACCATCAAGAGGTAGAAAAAAAATGGCAAAAATTTTGGGCAGAAAATCAAACCTTTAAAGCCGAGGAGGTTTCTGAAAAACCAAAATATTATGTGTTGGATATGTTTCCTTATCCAAGTGGAGCAGGCTTGCATGTTGGGCACCCTTTAGGGTATATTGCAAGTGATATTTACGCACGTTACAAGCGTCATAAGGGCTTCAATGTTTTGCACCCACAAGGGTATGATTCTTTTGGTTTGCCAGCAGAACAGTATGCGATTCAAACAGGGCAACACCCAGCAAAAACTACTGAAGCAAACATAAAAACCTACAGAAGACAATTAGATCAAATTGGATTTTCTTTTGATTGGAGTAGAGAGATACGTACTTCAAGTCCAGAATATTACAAATGGACACAGTGGATTTTTATTCAATTATTTAATTCTTGGTATGATAAAGATACAGACAAAGCAGAAGATATCTCTAGCTTGGAAAGAATTTTTGAAAAAGAAGGAAATTTTAAAGTAAATGCAGTTTCAGATGAAGATATTGTTTCTTTTTCCGCAGAGCAATGGAAGGCATTTTCAGTAAAAGAGCAACAAGAAATTTTACTGCGATACCGTTTAACTTTTTTGTCGGACACTGAAGTAAATTGGTGTCCTGCCTTGGGAACCGTCTTAGCAAATGACGAAATTGTAAACGGAGTTTCAGAACGTGGAGGTCATCCTGTAATTCGAAAAAAAATGAGGCAATGGTCTATGCGAATCTCTGCCTATGCACAGCGTTTGTTAGATGGTTTAGAAAAAATAGATTGGCCACAACCTTTAAAAGATTCTCAAATCAATTGGATTGGAAGAAGTCAAGGAGCAATGGTTACTTTTAAGGTTGATTCAAGAACAATAACATCTATACCTGATGTAAAATTAACCTATAAAGAATTAGAGGAATTAAAAGAGGTAAGACAAAATTTATCAAAAGTAGAAACAACTCTTTGGAATGAAATTAAGAGTAAAAAAGGCGCATTAAAATTCAGAAAAAAATACACAATTGGTTCTTTTTTGGTAGATTATGTTTGTTTAGCAAAAAAGCTAATTGTTGAGTTTTCAGGAAAAGAAGACGAGATAGAAAGAACCTCATTTTTTCACAAAAAAGGTTTTAATGTGATTCGTTTTACAAATGAAGAAGTACAAGAAAATGTTATAAAAGTAGTTTCTCAAATTAATTTTGCAATTCAATTTCCTAAAGAAATTGAAAAAAAATCGGATACAAACCACAGTGAAAAAGAAGAATATAAAATTGATGTTTTTACAACGCGTCCAGATACAATTTATGGAGTAAGTTTTATGACATTGGCTCCAGAACACGAGTTGGTTTCAAAAATTACGACGGATGCTCAAAAAGCAGAAGTTGAAAGATATATAAAAGCGACAGCAAAACGTTCTGAACGAGATAGAATGGCAGATGTAAAAACCATTTCTGGAGTGTTTACAGGGGCGTTTGCAATTCATCCTTTTTCTGGAGAAAAGATACAAATTTGGATTGGAGATTACGTATTGGCAAATTATGGAACAGGTGCTGTTATGGCCGTTCCATGTGGAGATCAACGTGATTATGATTTTGCAAAACATTTTGGAATTCCAATTCCAAATATTTTTGAAGATATCGATATTTCTGAAGCTGCACACACAGAAAAAGAAGGAACAAAAATTGCAAATTCAGAATTTTTATCAGGATTAAAATATAAGAAAGCAGTTAAGGTAGCTATTTTCGAGATGGAAAAACGTGGTTTTGGTTATGGAAAAATAAACTATCGTTTGCGAGATGCAGTTTTTAGTAGACAACGTTATTGGGGAGAACCATTTCCTGTCTATTATAAAGACGGAATGCCACAAATGATTGATGAAGCATATTTGCCAATTGTATTGCCAGAAGTTGAAAATTACTTACCAACCAAAGACGGAAAACCACCTTTAGGAAACGCAATACAATGGTCTTGGGATTCTCGGGGGAAGAAAGTTGTTTCTAATGAAAAATTAAAAAATAAAACTGTTTATCCTTTAGAATTAAATACAATGCCTGGCTGGGCAGGAAGTTCTTGGTATTTTAATAGATATATGAATTCTAACAATGATACTGAATTTGCAAGTAAAGATTCTTTAGAATATTGGAAAGAAGTAGATTTATATATTGGAGGTTCTGAACACGCAACAGGACATTTGTTATACGCACGTTTTTGGCAAAAATTTTTATTTGATAAAGGATTTGTTCCAGTTGATGAGTTTGCAAAAAAACTCATTAACCAAGGAATGATTCTGGGGACTTCTGCTTTTGTATTCAGAGAAGAAGGAACCAATAGATTTTTATCTAAAGGATTCACTGAAGGGAAAAAGGTGCAACAAATTCATTGTGATGTCTCATTAGTAAATTCATCTGATGAATTAGATGTAGAGGCTTTTAAAAATCATGCTTTAAATACAGAATATAAAAATGCTGAATTCGTTTTAGAGGAAGGGGTTTATAAAGTAGGAAGAGAAGTAGAAAAAATGTCTAAATCTAAATACAATGTTGTAAACCCTGATGACATTATAGCACAATACGGAGCAGATTCATTGCGTTTATTTGAGATGTTTTTAGGCCCTTTAGACCAAGCAAAACCTTGGAAAACTTCAGGAATTTCTGGGGTTTCATCATTTTTGAAAAAATTATGGAAACTCTATTTTAACCAAGAAAAATTTGAAGTTTCTAAAGAGAAAGCAACAAAAGAAGAACTAAAAGTTTTACATAAAACAATCAAAAAAGTAGAAGAAGACATAGAGAGTTTTTCTTTTAACACATCTGTTTCTACTTTTATGATTGCTGTAAATGAACTAACTGCTTTAAAATGTAATAAGCGTGAAATATTGGAACCTTTACTTGTTTTATTGTCTCCATATGCACCCCATATTACAGAAGAGTTATGGAAACAATTAGGACATAAAAAGTCTATTTCTACAGCGGCTTTTCCTGTTTTTGATTTAAAAAACTTGATAGAAAGTACTAAAAATTACCCAATTTCTTTTAACGGAAAAATGCGTTTTACACTAGAACTTTCTTTGGACTTGTCTAAAGATGAAATAGAAAAATTAGTGTTGGAGCATGAAAAGACAATTGCACAATTAGAAGGCAGAATACCTAAAAAAGTAATTATTGTTCCCGGTAAAATTGTAAATATTGTTGGGTAAAAGCATTCACTTTAATGGTTTTGTAAATGAGCTGTTTCCTCCTTACAAAAAAGAAGGAAAAGAATTTTATTTTGAAGAAATAGTTGTTTTTAAATTCTTATAATTCTGCTCAGGTATATGAGTCTTATAAAGATTTTTAATAGGTTTAAAGGCAGACTTAAAAATAGTTTTAGTATTTGTAATGACTTTTTTATTTAGCTATCTTGTCAACCTGAAAATTTTTATAAAAATGAAATCAAAAATCTTTTTACTAATTGCTTTTTTCGGAATGCTTTTTGAGTTGTAAACTAAAATAATAAAAGAAGAACCCATTGTTAAATTTCAAAAACATATCGTTAAGAATACGCATCTTTTTATCCATGATTTTGTTGGTGTTATTGGCATCAATTTTAATTTTAGTGGTAACTCTTTATCAGTACGAGGAGCAAACTAAAGATTATAATATTCAGCGTTTTGAACGTAAGGAAGCCATTACTAAACAAACGATAGAACTAGAGTTAAAAAATAAAACCACTTACCCCGTAAACACAGAAAATTTACCTAAAATATTCAAGGAGCGTATTTATGAGATTTCCTCAATAAATAAATTAAATATTTCTATTTACGATTTAAACGGAAAGTTACTAAAGAACTCTATGGCGAGTGCTTTCGAAAAAGTTAATACTGACTTAATTCCAGAACATGTTCTCATAGAATTGATACAAAATTCCAATCATAGAATATTAAAAAATAGTCAAGAAGAAGGCATAAGTTATCAATCTTCTTACACTTATATAAATGATCCAAAATTTAAAAGAATTGGAATTTTAAAGTTGCAATTCACACAAGATAATTCAGAAATAAAATATGAGTTAAGAAAGTTTATTTCTAAATTAAGTTTGGTGTATCTTTTAATGTTTGTAATAGCAATTTCATTGGCGTATTTTTTATCAAGTTATATTACTAGATCCATAAAAAAAGTATCTGATAAAATGCATCAAACCCGTTTAAATAAACGCAATGAAAAGATCCTTTTAACAGAGGCAAGTTCAGAAATAGACACGCTTGTAAGTGCTTATAATAACATGATTGACGAACTTCAGGAAAGTGCTGTAAAACTTGCTAAAAGTGAGCGAGAACAGGCATGGAGAGAAATGGCAAAACAAGTTGCTCATGAGATTAAAAATCCATTAACACCAATGCGATTATCTGTTCAAAGTTTTGAACAAAAATTTAACCCTGAGGACCCTAATATAAGGGAGAAATTAGCAGATTATAGCCAAACATTAATTCAACAAATTGATGTAATGAGCTCTATTTCTTCTGCCTTTTCTGATTTTGCAAAAATGCCGACTCAAAACAAAGAAAAAATTGATGTGATTAGCGTTGTAAAATTGGCGTTAGATATTTTTAATGAAGATTCAGTAAAATTTTTACCAAAGGAAAAAGAATTATTTGCTAATTTAGACAAGACTCAACTAATAAGAATTGTTACCAATTTAGTAAAGAATGCTTCACAAGCTACAGAAAATCAAGCAAATCCATTAATTGAGGTTAAAGTTATTTCTGAGGGCAATGATATAAAAATTACCATTTCCGATAATGGAAAAGGAATTTATGAAGAAGTAAAAGACCTAATTTTTGAACCAAAATTCACTACCAAAACCAGTGGTATGGGACTTGGTTTGCCAATGATAAAAAATATAATAGAAGCCTATGATGGTACTATTTCTTTCTCTTCAAAAGAAGGAATAGGAACCGTTTTTACAGTAATCTTACCAAAAACATAACCAAATGAATTTCGAAAACATTTTAGTTTCCAAAGAAAACGGATTAGCAACAATAACAATTAACAGGCCTAAAAAACTAAATGCTTTAAATAGGCTTACAATAGAAAGTTTAAGCGAAGCTTTTAAAGCTTTAGAGAAGGATAAAAGTATAAAAGTAATCATACTTACAGGAAGCGGAGAAAAAGCTTTTGTAGCAGGTGCAGACATTTCTGAATTTGCCAATTTTTCTATCGAAGAAGGTGGTGTTCTGGCAAGAAAAGGACAAGAAATGTTATTTAATCTAGTAGAAAATTTATCTACTCCTGTAATTGCAGCAATCAATGGTTTTGCATTAGGAGGAGGTTTAGAATTGGCAATGTCTTGCCATTTTAGAATTGCTTCAGACAATTCAAAAATGGGCTTGCCAGAAGTATCTTTAGGGGTAATTCCAGGATATGGAGGTACACAAAGATTGCCACAATTAGTGGGGAAAGGAAAGGCGATGGAACTAATTATGACAGCTGGAATGATAACCGCAATAGATGCTAAAGATTGTGGTTTGGTAAATCATGTTGTCTTACTTGAAGAGTTACTTCCTTTAGCGGAAAAAATTGCAAGTAAAATTATGAGAAATTCTTCTGTTGCAATTGCTGCTGCAATTAGAGCTGTTAATGCAAATTTTGAAGAAGGGGTTAATGGCTTTGATGTAGAAATTGATGAATTTGGCAATAGTTTTTCAACTCAAGATTTTAAGGAGGGAACTACCGCTTTTTTAGAAAAAAGAAAACCTAATTTTCCTGGAGAATAATTTATGAAATACATTTTTAGGGCTGTAGTATTCTATTATCTGTTAGTACAATCTTTTCAGATATTTTCTCAAGAAGATGCAAAAACATCTCAAGAAATGTATACTATTATAACAGAAAATACTCGCTTGAATCCCCAAAAATCAATTTTTTATTCGCAAAAATTATTAGCACATAGCAAAGAACATAATAGTTTAGATTCAATTGCTATTGCTTATATGTATTTAGGAAAAGCAGGAAGAGTTCAAGGAACGTATGAAAAGGCAATTGAATACACAGACCTAGGAATAATGTTTGCTGAAATGAATCATATTTCAAAATCTATTTTAGCCGAACTGTATTTAACAAAAGCCAACAATTTAGCTGATTTAGGAAAAGGAAAGGAGTCTGCTAAAATAATGTTTAAAGGAGTTGAAATTGCCAAAGAAACAGGAGATTTAAAAACTAAAGTTATTTTAAATCACGGATTAGGATACATATATAAATCTTCTGGAAATATAAAAAAAGCGAAAGCTACTTTAAGAAATAATATTAATCTGATTGAAGAAAATAGGCTAACTGATAAAAAGAGCTTTGAAGCTTACTATAAAGGGATGGCAATGTTATCATTCATATACCTTGATGAACAGTCTAAAGATTCAGCTCGTTTTTATATGAAAGAAGGTTTAAAACATGTACTTAAAACAACTGATATTTTTACAAAAATGGCTTTTTATGAAGGTTTATCTATTCTTTTTTTAAAAGAAAAAAACTATGAAAAAACATTAGAAAATCTTCAAAAAAATAGAGAATTAGGAAATAGTATAGGTAATACTTTTATAAATTCTGAAAATGATTTTGGTTTTGCCGAATATTATTATGAGACTAAAAACTATCAAAAAAGTATTGATGAGTTAAGCTCTATTGTTACATTTTATAATTCTAAAAAGGATGTTTATATAAATTCTAATGTTTATAAATTACTTGCCAAAAACTATCAAAAACTAGGAAACCTCTCTAAAGCAAATGAAAATTACGAATTGTATGTTTTAAATTATCAAAATGCGCAGAATGATAGTAGAGATCTGTATAATGTAGTTCAAGATAAAGAGTTATTGGATTTGGTTATAGAAAAAGAAAATCAGAAAAAAACAACATTATTTTTAGTTCTTGGAGGTGGTTTATTAATTGCTGTTCTAACATTTTATGTGTTTTATATCTCTGTAAAAAGAAAAAAAGAAACAATAAAATTTAAAGAATTACTGATCAAAATTGAAGCTACAAAAGAAGAAAAAAAGAGTGAAATTGTAGACACAAAAGATCTTGTTTTGGAAGATAAAAGTGCATCTGATATAAATCCTGAAATTTACGAGCAAATTATTCAAGGTTTAGAAAAAATTGTAGACCAAAATTACTTCCTAAAAAAAGAATGTAGCTCATATACTATTGCAAAAAAAATAAAAACAAATACATCTTATTTGTCAAAAGTAATTAACCTTCATTATCAGAAAAATTTTAACACATATATTAATGACTTACGCATTAATTATTCTGTTTTAAAGTTAAAAGAAGATTCGAGGTTTAGGTCATATTCAGTAAAATCTATTTCAGAAGAAATAGGCTATAAAAGCCCGGTTTCATTTACCAAATACTTTAAGAAAAGAACAGGTTTATTACCTTCAGTTTACATTAAAAAATTGAATACTACAGCTTAGATAACTTCTTTTAAAATATTAAAACTCCTATTTCAAACCTTAAATTTATAAATTTGAGGTGTATTGATTTTGATAATTTTTCTAACAACAAAAAACACTTTAAAACAATGGTAATCAGTGTTTTGATTTTTTTTTAAAACCCTTATTTTCCTAAAAATAAGTTTACTTTCCTTGTAAGATGATTTTTTAAGATAAATATTTGTTTCAGAAATTAAACAAAATAAATTTTTTTTAATCATGAAGAAAACAACAAAAACAATAGCAAGAACACTTTTATTTTTATGCCTTGGCGGATTGTTTGGCTACACAGTTACATCATCAGTAAAAAGTTCTGACAGGTCAAGTAATATTAGACAAGTTTTAAAAGATAATTGTGAATGCAAAGAAGTAAATCAGATTATTTTTGCAACTGGAATCCAATTTGGAGCAAATGGTTTAAGCACGGAAAAAGGAGAGTATCAATTAGTAGACTGTAAATTTAGTTCCCTTAAAAAGGAAATAGAAAAAATTCAGAAATTATTACAATCTAAAGTAAAGGGTTTTAGTAAAGTAGATGTATTAGAATTTGAGTTTATTAATGGGAAAAACTCTGAAACTGTAGTCATTAAGAACGGAAAAATTCAATAAAAATTATGATAGTAGTTCTTTCAAAATTTATTTTACAAACTACAGAGTTTATTATTAACTTAATAGTAGCAATGTTTTAGTTAAGATACATCAATAAAAAAATGAAACTCTTTTTATTGATGTTTTCTTTCTCTAAGCAGAAATCGGCATCATTAAAGAACTCTATTATTAAGAATTATGGAAACTAAAATCATAGAATTTATAGGTGTTATTTTTATAGTACTCTTTGTATTAGGAACACATGAACTAGGACATTTAATTACAGGTTTGATTCAAGGGTTTCGATTTGAACTTTTTGTAGTTGGACCACTAGGAATTAAGAGGGAAAGTAATAAAATTAAAGTATATTTTAATAAAAACATAACTTATTATGGAGGAGTTGCCGCATCTTTACCTTTAGACGACAGTCCCGAAAACATTAAAAAATTCGCAAATTTAATTTTAGCAGGGCCATTAACATCATTGATATTGGCAATTGTTTTTTTGTCTTTTGCACATTTTTCTGATTCTTCTATTGAGAAGTTATTAGTATTAGCTGGAGCAAGCTCATTTGGAATATTTTTAGCAACTACTATACCTTCAAAAACAGGTTATTTTTTTACAGATAGAAAGCGTTATCAAAGACTAATGTCTAATAGTAAAGAAAGAAAAGTAGAGATAGCTTTATTAAGAATAATAGGAGTTTATAGTAGAGATAATTCGTATAAAAATGTGAATATTGATGATATAAATTTAGTAATACAAGACTCACATTATGAATATTTTGGTTTATCAATGAAGTTAACTTATGAACATGAAACACAAGGAAAATTTAACATAAAAACAAAATTAGTGTTTGATAAATTAACACCAAAGATGCCAAAATCGTTAGTGAAAATAGTTTTAAAAGAATTAGATAAGTTAGAGAATTAAACTTCTTTGTAATAGTAGCTTTAGTATTTAAAATAAAGAAAAAACGAGCCAATGAAGGCTCGTTTTTATTTTCATCAAACAGATGGCAGTGACTTGATGAATGGTTAACAAATTATTTTTTATTATAATGTAAATTCTTTGACATAGCTCTTTTTGTTGCTTATCACAACCGCCTTGTAATTTCCTTTTTCATTACAATCTAATTTATAGACTCTATTTAAATGAGTTTCATGGGTAACAGTTTCTGTATATATAGGATTGTCATTATAATACAGTATAATTTTAACTAACTCATTGTCCAAATTGTTTTTAGAAATGAAAATTAAATCTTCTTTTGCTCTTATGACGGGTTTAAAGAGAACTCTTTCCAATTTTTCTTGAAAAATGATTAGATTATATTTTACCTTAAATGGTTTTACTATAATTCGAAAATCTTTATGTAACTCAATACTATATTTTCCGTCTTTTAAAGATGATAAATCAAATATCTTGGTAAGCTTTCCTTTTTTAGTTGCATTTTCTGAGTGAAGTATGTTTCCTTGTTCATCTATAATTGTTAAAGTGTGCCCCTTTTTTACATTTTTAAATACAACTTTCACTTTTTTAGTATCCATTGGTTGACTAAAATCTTCTTTGTTGCTTGCATAGTTAACTACTGTTCCCAACATAAATACTACTACTAATACTTTTCTTTTAATGGTTTTCATATTCTATAATCTTTTAATAATTACACAGCAAAATTAGAACAGAACTTTCAATAAAAAGACAACGTAATTGGCAGGTTTGTTGTCTAAATTAACCTTAAAAAATACTTAAAAAAAATCATAGGTTAATATTGTATATAAAAGTGATAATCTTGAATAGATTCTTCCTTTTTTGTGTTGTATTTTTGTAGAAAGATATGATAATAAAAAAACCAACATTAGAAAAAGTTATACCAAGCTTTGGAAGTTCTCTATTAGTAAAAAAACATATAGAATTTTTAAATGAAAATATTCCATTTTGGCATTTTCATCCAGAAATTGAATTGGTATATGTTAATAAAGGAAAAGGGAAAAGGCATATTGGTAATCATATTAGTTACTTTAATAATAGTCAATTAGTATTAATTGGGTCTAATTTACCACATGTAGGATATATAGATAGATTAACAACGAATGGGTCTGAAACATTAATTCAATTTAAACCAGATTTTTTGGGAGAAAGTTTTTTTAATATTCCAGAGATGGGAAAGATTAAAAACCTTTTTGAAAGGGCAAAAAAAGGAATTCGGTTCAATATAAAAATAAAAGAAACTATTGGTCCTAAAATAGAAGGATTAGTGCATCTAGAAGGCGTTGATAGAATCATTTCTTTTTTGGAAATTTTAAATGATTTAGCCATTACAGAAGATTATACACTTTTAAATGCCAATGGTTTTGCTTTTGAAACCTTACCACAAAACAGTACTAAAATAGATTTAGTTTTTAAACATATAAATGAAAATTTTAATGAGCATATTTCTTTAGAAGAAATTTCTGATTTAGCAAGTATGACTATTCCTGCATTTTGTCGATTTTTTAAAAAAACTACAGGAAAAACATTTACAAAACTAGTAAATGAATATAGAGTTGTGCACGCAACGAAACTGTTATCTGAAAGTCAGACTAGTATAACAGATATTTGTTACGAATGTGGCTTTAATAACTTTTCTCATTTCAATAAACTTTTCAAAGAGTTTACAGGTAAAAGCGCCTCTAAATATAAGGCTGAAATGAAAAATTTAATACAATAAATAATTTTAAAATGACAAAAGATAAAATTGATATGGCCATAGAATATTATACTTTTAAGAGTAAAGAAATTATTCATTTTGTGAACACTAACACTAATTTAACTGTTCATCAAATTATTGAAAACGGAAAAGAATTGGCTGTTTTAGAATATAAAATTACTGCTTTAGAAGTAGCTAAAGAAAATTAAATAATTTACTTTTTGCCATTCCATTCATCATAAAATTGATTTAGAAATTGCTTCATATAAACATGCCTTCCTATCGCAATTTCTTTTCCAGTATTCGTATTCATTGTATCCTTTAAAAGCAAAAGTTTTTCATAAAAATGATTGATAGTTGGTGCCTCAGATTTTTTGTATTCTTCTTTAGACATTTTTAGATTTGGTAAAATTTCAGGATTGTACAAAGCTCTATTTTTAAATCCTCCATAATTATAACAACGAGCAATACCAATGGCTCCTAAAGCATCTAATCGATCTGCGTCTTGTATAACCTCTAATTCTTTAGAAGTAAATTTTTCTCCATCAGAAGAAAGCGAATTTTTATAAGAAATATGATTGATGATGTTTATAACATGTAAAATAACATCGGAATCAACTTCTTGAGTTTTAAGAAATTCAGTAGCTATTTTAGGGGCAATTGTTTCGTCTCCATCATAGAATTTTGCATCAGCAATATCATGTAATAGGGCACCTAGAGAAACAATAAATACATCAACATTTTCTTTTTTAGAAATTAATAAAGCGTTTTTATAAACACGTTCTATGTGAAACCAATCGTGACCACCTTCAGCATTTTTTAGAGTTTCTTTTACAAATTCTATCGTATTTCTTATTATAATTTCTTGTTGCATATTAGAACTTAATTTTATGTTTTTGAGATTAACTTTTCTTCAAAATAAAAAAATCCACTCTTTTTAGAGTGGATTACAATAGTTTTTTTTAATAAGATGCTAACAAAATTCATCATAAGCACTTGCTAAATTTTGTGCAATCATTTGTGCAGATCTTCCTTCAATATGATGACGCTCTAACATGTGAACTAAATTGCCATCTTTAAACAATGCAATTGCTGGAGATGACGGAGGAAAAGGAACCATAAATTCGCGTGCTTTTTGTGTAGATTCTTTTTCTACACCTGCAAAAACAGTAGTTAAGTTAGTGGGTGTCTTTTCGGCACCCAAAGAAGCAATCGCTCCTGGTCTTGCAGTTCCTGCAGCACAACCACAAACAGAGTTTACCATTACTAAGGTTGTTCCTTTTTTTGCCAACGCTTTTTCTACGTCTTCACTTGTATACAATGCTTCAAAACCAGCGTTTATCAACTCGTCTCGCATCGGTTTTACTAATTCTTTTGGATACATAATTTTAAAATAAATTTTGAGCTGCAAATATACTGATAAAAAAACAGGATTCAACTTTAAAATTAACGCTTATTTCTTATGGGAGTATCAATAAAATTGATGTATGAAAATTAAAAAAAAACAAATACGTTTTCCTTATATTTGAACCCAAATTAATATTAAATGGGAAGTTTTACTAAGTGGTTAGGAGCAGGATTAGGATTCACTCTAGCAGGTCCTATAGGGGCTGCAATTGGTTTTGCAATAGGTAGTTTTGTAGATAGTTCTTTTGCTGATGAATTTAAGCAAGAACAAATAGATTACAAAAGAAATAGACAAAATAAAGGAAGATCTCAACAGACCAGAAATACACAATCTGGTGATTTTGAAATGAGTTTATTAGTCCTGGCCTCTATAGTGATAAAAGCAGATGGCAAAGTTGATAAGCGAGAGTTAGATTTTGTAAGAAATTATTTTGTTAGCATGTATGGTAAACAACGTGCTAATAGTGCTTTTAAAGTATTCAATGCTATTATAGAAAAGCAAGTTTCTACACGTCAAGTATGTATTCAAATTCGCCAAAATATTTCTCACGCGTCACGTTTACAACTTATACACTTTTTATTTGGTATTGCTAAGGCAGATGAGTTTGTTACAGAAAGAGAAGTAGAACAAATACATAAAATTGCAAGCTATTTATATATTAATCAACAAGATTTTGAATCTATAAAAGCCATGTTTTATGACTCTACAGATACTGCCTATAAAATTTTAGAAATAGATAAATCTGCTTCTAACAACGAGTTAAAATCAGCATTCAGAAAAATGGCAAAAAAATACCATCCAGACAAGTTGCAAAATCTAGGAGAAGAACATTTAAAAGGCGCAAAAGAAAAGTTTCAAAGTATTCAAGATGCTTATGAGAAGATTAAAAAAGAAAGAGAAATTTAAAATGGTATAAATATGATTGCTTACGATGTAGTTGTTATTGGGGGTGGACCTGCAGGAGGTCAAACATCTAGAAACCTTGCCAAAAGGGGTAAAAATGTTTTATTGGTTGAAAAACATACCTGCTTCTCATTAAATAACTTTTCTAGCGCAGGGATGACATTAGAACCACTTAATGAATTTGATATCCCAGAAAAAGTAGTAGGTGCTTATTGGATGGATTTAGTAATCCAATGTTCTAAAAAAAATTATACATGGCAAGGAAATACTAAAAAAGGAGTTGTTTTAGATTTTCAAAAACTAAAAGAATTTTTGGCAGATGAAACAATTAAAAATGGAGGTGCTGTTTTAATGGGGCATAAATATATATCCAAAGAAATTTCTAATGAAGGTGTAATTGTTGAGCTAGAAGACACCATACAAAACCAAAAAATTAAAGTACAAACCAAACTGTTAGTTGATGCCACAGGCCCTTTAAGAAAGGTTATGTATGACAATAATGAAGAACAGTTAGAAATGATTTTAGGAAGTGGAACAGAGTACGAAATTGAGGTTGAACAAGAGGTTTATGATAGATTTAAGAACAAACTACTTTTTTTTCTTGGTCACAAATGGGCTATAAAAGGATATTCGTGGATTTTTCCTATGCAAAATAGAGTTTTAAAAGTTGGTGCAGGAAAAACCCATCTAAAATCTATAGATCAAGAAAATACAGATAAAACAACAAAAAAAATTACTGAAAAAATTATCTCCGAATACGTAAAAACTAAAAATTATAGAATTTTAGACAAACATGGAGGTATTATAAGATATAGTGTTGGTTTAAAAGATAAGTTTTACCACAACAAAGTTGTTGCGGTAGGTGATGCCGTTTCTGCAATAAATCCAAGAGGAGGAGAAGGGATTAGATATGCAATGCAAACGGCAGATTTAGCTTCAGAATATATTGATGAGTTTCTTAAAACCGGCAATGATAATATTAAGAAGTATCAAAAAAAATGGAGGAAAAAAAAGCTTTTAAAATGGCAACTAAGTGAATATTCTGCAAGAAGAATGTACAGCCAATACACAGACAATCAAATAGAAAATCGAGTGCAATTTCTTCACAAAAATTTTAATATTGATCAGATGATAGATAGCTTGTTTAATTTTAAATATAATATGCTTTTTGTTCGATTTTTTCAATATGCTTTTTTAAAAATCTCCTATATATTTAAAAAAGAAAAGTTTTAATTATCACAAAAGTCATCTGATTGATATACTCTGGGTTTATTTTAATGATTTAGAACGTTTAAAATTTCAGGAAAATATGTATTTTCGCAACCTTATCAGAAAAGAGTTAAAATGAAAGCGAAATTTCCTGAATATAAAGGACTTGACTTACCAAAAGTAGCAGAAGAAATTTTGCAATATTGGCAAGATACTAACATTTTTGAAAAAAGTGTAACCACAAGAGAAGGTGCAGAACCTTATGTTTTTTTTGAAGGACCTCCCTCAGCAAATGGGCTCCCTGGAGTTCATCACGTTTTAGCACGTGCTATTAAAGATATTTTTCCTCGTTACAGAACCATGAAAGGTTTTCAAGTTAAGAGAAAAGCTGGTTGGGATACGCACGGATTACCAATAGAATTAGGGGTTGAAAAAGAATTAGGAATTACTAAAGAAGACATTGGGGAGAAAATTTCTGTAGAAGATTATAATGCTGCCTGTAGAAAAGCAGTAATGCGTTACACCGATATTTGGAATAACCTAACCCAAAAAATGGGATATTGGGTAGATATGGATGACCCTTATATTACCTACGAACCAAAATATATGGAGTCTGTTTGGTGGTTATTAAAAGAAATTTACAATAAAAAATTAATTTACAAAGGTTATACAATTCAACCCTATTCTCCAAAAGCGGGGACTGGTTTAAGCTCCCACGAATTAAATCAACCAGGAACCTACCAAGATGTTACCGATACCACTATCGTTGCACAATTTAAAGCAGTAGAAAGTACTTTGCCAGATTTCTTAAAGAAGTTTGACCATTTAAATTTTATTGCTTGGACAACCACCCCTTGGACTTTACCAAGTAATACAGCATTAACAGTTGGAGCAAAAATAGATTACGTAGTTGTTGCAACCTATAATCAATATACTTTTGAGCCAGTTCATGTTATTTTAGCAAAGAGTTTAGTAGAGAAACAATTTGGAGGGAAAAATAATTTTCAAATCGAAACCATAGAAGAATTAAATTCTTATAATAAAAGCGATAAAAAAATTCCATACTTACTTTGTGCAGAATGTAAAGGAAAAGACTTAGTGGGAATAAGGTACGAGCAATTATTAGATTACGTTTTACCAAATGATAATCCTCAAGATGCTTTTAGAGTAATTTCTGGAGATTTTGTGACCGTTGATGATGGAACAGGAATTGTACACACAGCACCAACTTTTGGAGCAGATGATGCAATTGTTGCAAAACAAGCAAAACCTGAAATCCCACCATTATTAGTAAAAGACAAAAATAATAATTTAGTCCCACTAGTAGATTTACAAGGGAAATTTAGACCAGAAGTAACCGAATTTTCTGGTAAATATGTAAAAAACGAATATTATCCAGAGGGCGAAGCACCAGAGAAATCTGTAGATGTAGAAATTGCAATTAAATTAAAAACAGAAAATAAAGCCTTCAAGGTTGAAAAATACAAGCACAGTTATCCCAATTGTTGGAGAACAGACAAGCCCATTTTATATTATCCTTTAGATTCTTGGTTTATTAAAATTACCGATGTTAAGGATAGAATGCATCAGCTGAACAAAACTATTAATTGGAAACCTGAAGCTACTGGAACGGGCCGTTTTGGAAACTGGTTGGCAAATGCAAACGACTGGAATTTATCTCGATCAAGATATTGGGGAATTCCGTTACCAATTTGGAGAACAGAAGATGGTAAAGAAGAAATTTGCATCGGTTCTGTTAAAGAATTAAAAATGGAAATGGCAAAAGCTGTCAAAGCAGGAGTTTTAGCAAAAGATATTTTTGAGGACTTTGAGGTAGGTAACAATTCCAAAGAAAATTATGCAAAAATAGATTTGCATAAAAACATTGTTGATGAAATTGTATTAGTTTCAGCATCTGGACAACCCATGAAACGCGAAAGTGATTTAATTGATGTTTGGTTCGATTCCGGCTCTATGCCTTATGCGCAGTGGCATTATCCTTTTGAAAATAAGCAAAAAATTGATGAAAATCAATCTTTTCCTGCAGACTTTATAGCAGAAGGAGTAGATCAAACAAGAGGTTGGTTTTATACATTGCACGCAATTGCAACTATGGTTTTTGACAATGTTGCTTATAAAAATGTAGTTTCTAATGGTTTGGTTTTAGATAAAAATGGACATAAAATGTCTAAACGCCTTGGAAATGCAACTGATCCGTTTACAACACTATCAAAATATGGCCCAGATGCAACGCGCTGGTATATGATTTCTAATGCAAATCCTTGGGATAATTTAAAATTTGATTTAGAAGGCATTGAAGAAGTAAAGCGTAAGTTTTTTGGGACATTATACAACACCTATTCATTTTTCACACTATACACAAATATTGATAGTTTTTCTTACGAAGAACCAGATATTCCTCAAAACGAAAGACCAGAAATAGATAGATGGATCTTATCTGAACTACATACTTTAATCAATAAAGTTGATAAATTTTACGAAGAATATGAACCAACAAGGGCTGCAAGAGCAATATCAGATTTTACACAAGATTATTTAAGTAATTGGTATGTTCGTCTTAGTAGAAGGCGTTTTTGGAAGGGAGATTATCAAAAAGATAAAATTTCTGCCTATCAAACATTATACAGTTGTATGAATACAATCGCAAAATTAGCCTCGCCTATTGCACCATTTTTTATGGATAGATTGTATCAAGATTTGAATTCAGTAACGAATAAAGAAACTTCAGAAAGTATTCATCTAGCAGATTTTCCAAAATACGATATTAGCTTTGTGGACAAGAGTTTAGAGCGTAAAATGGAAAATGCACAGATTATTTCGTCTTTGGTTTTATCATTAAGAGCAAAAGAAAAAATTAAAGTGCGTCAACCCTTACAAAAGATTATGATTCCTGTTGAGAATGAACAACAAAGGGATGAGATTTTAGCAGTTGCAAACTTAATTAAAAATGAGGTTAACATTAAAGAAGTTGAGATTTTAGAGGACGCTTCAGATATTTTAATAAAACAAGTTAAGCCAAATTTTAAAGCTTTAGGTCCAAAGTATGGAAAAGAGATGCGCTTCATAGCATCTGAAATTCAAAAGTTTACAAAAGAAGATATTAACAAAATAGAAAAAGATAAACATATTTCTATAAAAATTAATGAAAAAAATATAACTTTGGACATCACTGATGTAGAAATATCATCGAAAGATATTGAAGGTTGGTTGGTTGCAAATGAAGGAGCTTTAACTGTTGCTTTAGATGTTACAATTACCGAAAAATTACAGAAAGAAGGAATTGCTAGAGAATTGGTAAACAGAATTCAGAACGCACGTAAAGACTCTGGTTTAGAAGTAACAGATACCATTAAATTAACAGTTCTTAATTTTGAAAACTTACAAAGTTCAATAAACGAGAATAAAGACTACATAATGAGTGAAACATTAACTAAAGAATTGGTTTTTGTAGATGAGTTAAGGAATGGTACTGAAATTGAATTTGATACCATTAAAAGTAGTATATTAATAGAAAAAACATAAAATTATGCCAGATGTAAAAGTAAAATATTCAGACGAAGACTTACAAGAGTTTAAAGCAATTATAGATAAGAAAATTGAAAGAGCGGAAGCAGATTTAGCTTTGTTACAAAGTGTGTATAAAAATGATGCAAATAATGGCACTGAAGACACTTCACCATCATTTAAATCTTATGATGAAGGAGCAGACGTAATGAGTAAGGAAGCAAATGTTCAATTGGCAATTAGGCAAGAAAAGTTTATTAGAGATCTAAAAAACGCTTTATTACGTATAGAGAATAAAACGTATGGAGTTTGTAGAGTTACACGTAAATTAATTCAGAAAGAACGATTAAAATTAGTACCCCACGCCACTTTAAGTATCGAGGCAAAACGCAAACAATAATTTAAAAAGCTTCCAATTTTGGGAGCTTTTTCTTTTCTATGAAAAAACAAATATGCATATTATTTTTTTCAATTTCTTTATTTGGATACTCTCAAAAAAAAATAAATAAAAAAATTGAATTTCCGTTTAGTGAAATAGAATTATTTACTGAAGGCTTAGATAATATTATTATAGAAAATTCTGAAAGTAATTTTGTTGAAATTTATCTGTTTGATGAAAACTCTAACCACCACCACATTGGCATTGAAGAGAAAAATGAGGTTTTAAAAATTGGTTTTCAAATTGAGTCAATACAATTTGAGGAAACTATTTTTAGAAAATTTATTACAAAAAGACTGCACAGGGCGTCTGCAGTTGTAAAAGTTCCAGAAAATAAATCGATCACCATTTTTGGAAACAATATCGATATAGAATCTAAAGATTACAAAGGAGATTTTTTTATTTTCATAGAAAAAGGAGATTTGAAATTTAACAATGTTCAGAAAGATGTTTCTGTAAAATTGTATGCAGGTAAGGTCTCTGCAATACTAAGAAATACAAGTATAGATGTGGTTTCTACTATTGGGAAAATTATTGTAGATGATAAAATTATGACAATATCATACAAAAAACAACAAGCAAAATCATTCAGTAAATTTTCTGTTACCTCTACAAAAGCGAATATTTTATTAACCACCCAAAAAATACAATAATATTGTTATTTTTGTTAGCAAAAATCAAAAAAAATGTCCAAAAAAACACTTGCAATTCTTATTGTTGTTTTAGCAATTTTATCAGATCAAATTATAAAAGTTTATGTGAAGACACATTTTGTTTTAGGCGAAGAGGTTGTTGTTTTTGATTGGTTTAAAATTCATTTTGTAGAGAATAATGGAATGGCAATGGGTTTTGAGTTTGGCGGAAAAGCAGGGAAGCTTTTTTTAACATTGTTTAGACTGCTAGTTGTACCTGCAATTCTTTATTGGCTAATTCAAAATATTAAGGCTAAAGTGCATAATGCAGTTATTATAGGAGTTTCACTTATTTTTTCCGGTGCAGTTGGTAATATTTTAGACTCTGTTTTTTATGGAGTACTTTTTAATACCCCAGCAAATAGTGCAGCGACTCTTTTTGCCGATAAGCCTTACGGAGAGCTATTTTACGGTAAAGTTGTGGATATGTTTTACTTTCCTTTTTGGGAAGGTGTTTTACCAAATTGGATACCCTTTATAGGAGGAGAAGATTTTATTTTTTTTCAATACATTTTTAATCCAGCAGATTCTTTTATATTTATTGGTGTTGCATTACTTTTTATTTTTAGCAAACAAGCGTTCCCCAAAGAAGAAAAATAGTAAGAGAATACGATTTACTATCTTTAAATAGCATAGTGTACAAAAAGGTGTCATTTTAAACTATTCGTGGCTTCAGAATGATACAGAAAATTAAGACGATGAAAATTTCAAGATATATTGTAGTTTTTTTACTGGGCTTTTTTATTGCTAAATTTTGGTACTATAAAAAAGAGATAGCCCATAATAAGGAGGAAATTCAGGTTGTCCTAAATTCTATTCAAAACCTAAGTAAACTTGTTGTTTCTGAGGGGTCTTTTTCTGAAGTTTATAATTATTCTGATTCAAAACAATATTTTTATGATTTTTTATCTTTCGATAAAAAGGCAATTGTTACTGTAAATGCAAAAGTTGAGGTTGGTTATGATTTATCTAAATTAGAGATTCAAATAGATTCTATTGGGAAAAAAATAATAATTAATAAAATTCCTTCTGAGGAAGTTGTGATTTCTCCAGAGGTACAATATTTTGACTTTCAGCAAAGTCAGTTTAATTCTTTTTCTAAAGAAGATTTGAATACAATAAATAAAAAAAGTATTGATAAGATTAGAGAAACAATAGAAGTTACAACTTTAAAAAAAGAGGCAAAAATAAGATTGTTTGAAGAATTGTCTAAAATTTATCAGCTCTCTGTGGTTTATGACTGGAAAATAGAAGACAATACTAATTTTGGGTTGCTTAAAGAATTTAAAAACTAGTTTTTAAAGTTTTTTAGAGGTGCATGGTTTCGTATATCTTTTTAAAAATTGTCAATTAAAGTCTGGTGTAATCTCTATTATTTTTTTTTGAATACCATAAATAACTAAGCCTGCTACATTTTTAGATTGTGTTTTTAATAGTAAATTGTTTCTATGTCCTTCTACAGTTCTTGGGCTAATAAAAAGTTTTTCGGCAATTTCTGAAGTGGTATGTTGTTCGCAAATTAACTCTAAAACATCTATTTCTCTTTTGGATAATAATTTTTTGTCTAAATCACTTTTTATACGTTTGCCATCAGAAGAGATGATGTTTTCATGAATAATTTTCAAAACTTTTTCATCATAATAAAACCCTTTTTCATATACTTCGTTTATAGTATGAATTACTGTTTTAGGGCTAGTGTTTTTTAATAGATATGATGATGCACCAACATTGATCATGTTTGTTATAAAAGATCTTCCATCGTAACTAGTTAAAGCAATTGTTTTAATATCTGGATGTGTTTTATGGATTATTTTTGTGGCTTCAATACCATTCATTTCAGGCATTTTTAAATCCATTAAAATAATATCAGGGAATTCTTCTGTGGTGCTTATAAAATTGACTAATTCTTTACCATTTTCAGCTTCAAAGAGAATATTGAAGTTTGCTTCCCTATTTAATAAAAATTTCATTCCATCTCTAAAAAGCTGCTCATCGTCTGCAATTATGATATTAATTTTGTTCATTTTTATAGGGTTTTAGATTATTATTTCCATTTTAAAACCATCGTTTTTGGCTGTATAAACTTTGTAATTACCTTGTAACAATGAAACTCTACTTTGAATATTTTGCATCCCTAATCCTTTTTTATGGTTGATATCTTTTAGATTGAAACCAATGCCATCATCTGAATAATTAAAAAGAAGTTTATTATTCTCTAATGAAAAATGTACACTGCTATTTTTTGCTTTTCCATGTCTCAAAGAATTATTAATTAATTCCTGTATAATTCTAAATAAATGCAATTCTTTTTCTGGCTTTAAATAACTTTTAGGGTAATCTAAATTATAATTTATAGTAATTTTTTTACTATTACTAAAAGAATCTGCTAATTCTTCAATCGCATCTTTCAACCCAAATTTTTCTAATATTGGTGGCAATAGATTATGTGCAATTTTTCTAGCACTTTCTAGTGTTTTGTCTGTTGCCTCTAAAATATTGTTATTTATTAATGAGAATTCTTTTGGATTTAACTCACCATCTTTTAAAAGATTGGCATTTAGGTTAATAACATTTAGTTTAGAGCTAATATCATCATGTAAATCTTGGGCAATACGCTTGCGTTCCTTTTCTTGTGTAACAATTATAGATTGTATAATTTCTTTTTGATACTTAATTTCTAAAGATTTTTTTTCCAGCTCTTTTTCTATTATTTTTTTTCTGGTAAAAAAGAAAAATAACAAAAGAGAAGCACTCATTAAAATGAGGAGTAAAACACCAATAAGTACAATTGTTATCACTTCGTTTTCTTTTCTAAACAATTCTTCCATTGAGGTTTCTATCAATTTTATAAAAACCAAAGTTAAGAAAAAATACTTTTTAAGATAAAGATACTACTTTAAACCGTTGGAAGAATACCTATATTTAAAAACAGGTATTTATACGGGTCTGTTTTTTAAGATGTAAGACTTAAAACTTTTCTTAGAAAAAGAGGAATACCTACAATTAAAAGATTCTCTTTTATGTCATTGTAATAACACACTGTTTTTTACTTAATGAGTATGATATGTTTATAAGAGGAGATTATTTTTGTTTCATCATTCAGTCTTGAAAATGACTAGAAGACAAAATTTTTAGGCGGTATTTAAATAAATAGTTCTAGAATTAACTTCCTTACAAGTTAATTTTTAAAAGGTACATAATAGTTAGATGTATCTATTTGGTTTTACATCTTTAGAAATATGAATTAAAATTTATGCTGAGAATAGTTTTCTATGACTTGGTAAACCAAAATATACCAATCAACAAAATCAAATGCACTTTTCTTATAAATGCTCGAGTGGTAATTTATCTCATTTAACCCATACATATTCAATAAAAACAACAGATAGCTTTCCATAGCATTAAAATTCCGTGGATTCAAAATCTATTTCTTTTAAGAGTGTGAATTGACTTATTAAGTTTAGGATAAAAACACAAACATACTGTTGAGTTTTTTTGTTTTTTAATATCTTTGAATTCCTTTAAATTAAAACTAAAATGAACGAATTTATTCTTTACTTTAAAATGGGTCTTAATCACGTATTAGATTTTTCTGCTTATGATCATATTTTATTTTTAATTGTATTAGCGGTTGTTTTTAATTTTAATCAATGGAAAAAAGTTTTATGGTTGGTTACTTTTTTTACTATTGGTCATTCAATAACATTAGCCTTATCTGCATACGGAATTATTAAAGTTAGAATTGATATTATTGAGTTTTTAATTCCTGTAACTATTTTTATTACTGGTGTTATTAATGTTTTTACGGCAAAAAAATCATCTACAGGAAAAGAAAATATAAACTTAGTTTTTGCGTTGTCCTTTGGATTAATTCACGGTCTTGGATTTTCTAATTACTTTAAAATGATGGTTGGTAAAGAAGAAGATAAGTTATTTCCTTTAGTAGAATTTGCGCTGGGTATAGAAGCTTCTCAAATTATAATTGTTTTAGGGATTTTAATTGTTGGAACGATATTTCAAAATTTCTTTAAAGCAACAAGAAGAGATTGGATTTTAGTCTGCTCATCAGTCGTTATTGGATTTTCTATTCCAATGATTATTGAACGGGTATTTTGGTAATTTAATTTTTTTTAATTTATTAACATTTTAATCCTTTAAATCTTTTAATTTCGTCCTTATGACAGATAAAAAACAATTAAAATATGACAAAGCTTATTTAAGAATGGCTTTAGAATGGGGCAAATTGTCACATTGTAAACGCAAACAAGTTGGTGCATTAATTGTAAAAGATAGAATGATTATTTCGGATGGGTTTAATGGTACTCCTTCCGGTTTTGATAATTGTTGTGAAGATGAAGATGGATTAACAAAATGGGAAGTCCTCCATGCAGAAGCGAACGCTATTTTAAAAGTTGCGTCATCAACACAATCTGCAAAAGACGCTACCTTATATATTACATTATCACCTTGTACTCAGTGCAGTAAATTGATTCATCAAGCTGGAATAAAACGCGTTGTTTTTGCAAACGCCTATAGAGATACTTCTGGTCTAGAATTCTTAGAAAAAGCAGGAGTAAAAATTATGCATTTACCTTATGAATAAAAATAACCTACCCATTTATTTATCAATTGCCGTTGTTTTCGGAATTCTTATTGGAACTTTTTTCAACGGAAGTTCAGGAGCTGGATTATCTTTTGTTGGCAAAACACCAAGCGAGATAAAAATAAAAAAACTTATCGACTATATCCAAAGAGATTATGTAGATACCGTAAATACGGATGGTTTATTAGATGGTGCAATTACACAAATGTTAAGCAAGTTAGATCCCCACTCTGTTTATATTCCCAAAGAAAATCTTCAGGCTGTTACCGAAAATATGCAAGGGAAATTTGTTGGGATTGGTGTCCAGTTTCGGATGATAAAAGACTCCATAACAGTTATTCAGCCAATAAAAGGGGGGCCAAGCATAAAAGCTGGTATCAAAGCAGGAGACAGGATTTTAATAGCAAATAAAGATACTTTGTTTGGCATTAATATGGCTAGCGGAAAAGTACCCTCATATTTGAAAGGAAAACCAGACACAAAAGTTACTTTACAAATCTATAGAAAAGCAAACGACAGTCTTTTTACTGTGAATATACAACGCGGAAACGTAAATATTAAAAGTGTAGATTTAGCATATATGATTCATGATTCTATTGGTTATATTAAATTAGATCGCTTTGCAAGAAATACATATTCCGAATTTAAAACATCAATAAATTCTCTTTTAGAAAAAGGGATGAAAAATTTGATTCTAGACCTTAGAGGAAACGGTGGTGGTTTTATAGACATTGCCAATAGTATTGTTGATGAATTTTTAGAAGAGGATACACTCATTGTTTTTACTAAGAACAACAAGGGGGAAATAGAAGAATCTTTTGCAACCAAAAAAGGGGTTTTCGAAAAAGGAGGATTATATGTTTTGATAGATGAAAACTCTGCTTCAGCCTCAGAAATTGTTGCAGGTGCTTTACAAGATAATGATAAAGGAACCATTATTGGACGGCGATCTTTTGGGAAAGGCTTGGTACAAGTAGAAATGGATTTAGGAGATGGTTCTGCAGTGCGTTTAACAACCGCACGTTATTACACACCAACTGGGCGCTCTATTCAAAAACCATATACTAGCGATGGGAATAGGAATTATTATGAAGAGTATCAACAAAGAATTTTTAACGGAGAATTAGTATACAAAGACAGCATTAAGGTTGTAGATTCATTGAAGTTTAAGACGCCAAAAGGAAAAATAGTTTATGGAGGAGGTGGAATTATTCCAGATGTTTTTGTCCCTATAGATACGACCTCTTATATGACTAATTTCTATTTTAATACTATTACTAATTTCGCATTTGATTATGTAGATACTAATAGGAATAAATTAAAAGAATGGTCTATTGAGAATTTCATTGAAGATTTTGATAAAAACAATGCTATTTTTAACGAGTATCTTTCTAAAATTAAAGACAGAATTACTCCATCTTTTAAAGCAAAAAATACCATTAAAAGGTTTTTAAAAGCCTCTATAGCTAACAATCTATTTGGTGACCTAGGTTTTTACAGAATTACACATCTAGACGATAAAATGATACAAAAAGTATTAGAGTTGGAAAGTACAAAGGAATAGCTTTTCTTTGTTGTAATGATTGCCATAAAAACTTCTAATAATAAAAAAGTATATTTTGCTTCCGATCAACATTTCGGTGCACCAACTCAAAAGGCAAGTTTGCCTCGAGAAAAAAAATTTGTTGCTTGGTTGGATGAAATAAAAAAAGATGCAGAAGCTATTTTTATTTTAGGAGATCTTTTCGATTTCTGGTTCGAATATAAAAAAGTAGTTCCAAAAGGATTTGTAAGGGTTTTAGGAAAATTAGCTGAAATTAGAGACAATGGTACCCCTATTTATTTCTTTGTTGGGAATCATGATTTATGGATGAATGGTTATTTTGAAACCGAATTAAATATTCCTGTATTTCATTCTCCTCAAGAATTCCTCATCAATAATAAAAAATTTTTAATTGGTCATGGAGACGGTTTAGGACCTGGAGACTTAGGGTATAAACGCATGAAAAAGGTATTTACATTTCCATTATTTAAGTGGATGTTTAAATGGCTTCATCCAGATTTAGGTGTAACATTGGGGCAATATATGTCTGTAAAAAACAAACTAATTTCTGGTAATGAAGATGCAAAGTATTTGGGTGATGAAAACGAGTGGCTGGTTCAATATTGCAAACAAAAGCTAACAGAAAAAAAATACGATTATTTTGTATTTGGGCATAGGCATATGCCTTTAGAAATTAAATTAGAAGAAAATGCTACCTACGTAAACCTTGGTGATTGGATTCAGTATTTTACATACGCAGTTTTTGATGAAGGTAAAATGTCTATTACAAAATATTCCTGAATTAATAAGCCCCTCTAGAGAATTTGCTTTAGAGGGGTTTTAATAAAAGTAACTGTTATAAATTTATGGAATACTAAACGTCGTTGACTCGCTGGTATCAAAGTCACCCCCTGTCACAATATTTAAATCACAACCGAATAAATCTAATGTGTAACTTCCATCTCCGTAATCACAGCAAATTCCGTCCGAATAAGCATCGTATATAGTAAACGTATATTCCCCATCTAAAAGAGTCATTATTTCTTGATAGCTTGTATCTGAGTTACTATACGGGCCTCCAGAAAAAACGATACTATTGTCGCTATTATCCGTTATATCCCATGAAGTCTCACTTCCATAGTAATCAAAGTTAATATTCAATATAATATGGTTTGTAACACAAAACTTTTCGTAGGTGATATCTATAGAGGATTCATCTAAAACTAAAGTAAGTGTTTTAAGCGAATTAATACTTACTACATCTGCATTGATAGTAAGTGCTGTTTTTGCAGTAACTTCCCCTGCAGGAATTACAATATTTCCTGTAAAACTATATTCTGTAGCTGATGAAGTAGAATTTTCATCAACAGAAATAATAATTGTTCTGTCATAATCTGCAGCTGTTACAGAACTAATAACAACATCAAATACAAACTCTCCTGTGGCATCTGTTAAATCAAAATAAGTAGAAGTGGACTGAAATGATATAGATAAATCTCCTGTTGGTGAAACTTCATCTACAGAATTTATATTACACCCTGTAAACACAACACCAATTAACATTACATATGTTAAAAGATAGTAATTTTTGAAATTTTTCATAATGTTGATATTTAATTTAGTTTTGAGTGAATGTGTATATTTTTTCGCCTGGAGTTGTTGAATCAGAAACATCAACTAACACAACATCTTGATCGATGTTACCCGCAGTATCCAGGTTTGATCCTGAAAAAAGGCTTATAGAACCATCTGGTTGTACAACCGAAATACTATAATTTGGATTGTTTATTGGGCCCAATGTATAAATATCTAATGCAAAGTAGTATGGCAAAATACTTGATGAATTTTGCAATGTTGTTACAATAGGTAGCGCAATAGTATTAGTATTCGGACCACCAAAGATGTCTGCTTCCCAAGAGCCGTTTTCATTAAAAGCCGCTAAAGTAAACCAAAAACCAGAATTTGTATCAGATAAATTTAATGATACTAAAACATTGTTTGTATCCGCCTCAGGCACGCTTATGAATTTTACATGTCTATTAGCCCCTAAATCTAATTTAGTATACAAGGCTTTTGCTTCTTTTAAAGTAACTTCCATTACATTTCCAGGTATATTTGTTGCTGTTACCGTAAAGGTAGTTTCGCCTGGGGATATTTGCTTTATTTGCTCTACTCCATTTACGTCTAATATAATTTGACTAAGATTTGTAATAGGCTCGCTCAGAACAGCTTTTATTACAACATCTGTACCATCATTAGGAGATATAAAATGCTGTCCAGATTTATCTAATGATACCAATATAATTTTTTGATTTTCAGTTAAAACTGCTGCATCATCATCTATTGCACATGAGCCCAAAACTAAAGCAAATGCAATAAAAACATATTTTAATTTATCTATATATATATTCATTTTATTATTATTTTGTTATTTTATTATTGTATATAATACCATACTTCATTAGTAAAAGTGAATTTGGTAACTTTAAACCAGATATCTGGTGCACTATTTGCACCTGCAGTTTCTGTTATAGTTAAGGATGTTAATAACGGAAGAGTTTGCCCATCAGGAAATGTAATGCTGAAATCACATGGAACATCATATGGTGTTGCGATATTCCAATTATCTAAGCCAATAAAATAATCACCGTCAGAAAAAGATTCTCTAATAGTAACCACCTCTGGTTTAGAGTAAAAGCTAAAATCAAATGCTGAAGAAGATGCACTTGGTTGACTCATTAAATATAAATCTAAATCTGGAGAAAAAGATGAACCAGTCCAATCTAATATTGCATTTACATCACCAACACTTGTAACTATTGTGGGTGTATCATATACTAAAATTGAAGTGACAGATGAACTATTTTGGATGTTAGTTAAATTAAAATTATTAGAGTAAGTTCCACTTGTTGAAGTTACGTTCTCAATGGAAAATGTATAAACTTCAGAAATGTCACGGATAGTATCATCTGAAAACGTAGTAGTAATTGAGGCAGCCATTGAACCACTAGCAATAGTAACAATAGTAGGAAAAGTAACTTCTTTAACACCGGGTGTTGTTTCAATAGAGTTATCATCTGATTTTGCAGTTAAGCGAACATCTACGTCATAATCTATTGCAGCGCTTAAGGTAACTTCAAACGTTACCTGACCACCTGTTTCAAAAACAAATTCTTCTGGAGAAACTTTATTTAAAATTATATTTACAGGAGTAGGCTCAACTAACAACTGCTCATTAGTGAGGGAACTATCATCTTCACAAGAGTAAAAGGACAAGCCTACTACCATGCAAAGTATTGTTGAAAATTTACTGTTTTTTTTCATAATTGAATGTTTTTATTTTAATGTAAAATTAAGTCTTGCAAACACAAACCTACCGCCAATTCCAAATTGCTGTGATCTTCTAGACCAATCGAAACGACCATTACTTCTGTTGTTCCCTCCATCTGAAAAAGAATCTGCTGCGCTGTCTGGATACACATCTAATAAGTTATTTGCGCCAACAGTAACTATTAAGTTTTCTGTTGCTTTAAACCCTAAAGATAAATCGGTCACTATTTTAGAACTAAATATTTGTTGCCTGTTTTCATTTGTAGTAGCTTCAGTAACTTTTCCAAAATATACGTTTCTTAAGAATACATTAAATCTTCCTGCAGATAATGAATTCGATAAATTTATTTTTGTTCTTGGCACTGCCTCTTCTAAATACACCCTACTATCTTCTGGAAAATAAGTATCTATCAATCCAGCATCTGCAATTTGTTGAGAGCTATGGATATCATCTACTTGTCTTGTTTCAGAAAAAGTACCCGCTAAATCTGATTTCAATGTCATGTTGTCAAACAAAGTTGTTTTGTGCGTAAGTACAATATCTAAACCTCTAGATTCTGTATCTATGGCATTTGCAAAAAAAGAGGCTGCAGTAGCTCCAGCCGACTCTAAATATTCAGCAATAGCGTCACCTTCAAACTGACCCGTATAAACAACTCTGTCTTCAATACCCACCCAATATGCATCTACCGTAATTTTTAGGTTAGTACTTGGTATTTTTGCAGTAAAACCAATACTTACACTTGCAGACTCTTCTTCTTTTAATTGAGGAATCCCTAGAGCTTTGGCGGCTTTACTATCATTTGAAAAAGTACCCACTTCTTGTGGTTCTCCTTCTTGGTCGAAGATTGTAGAAGTAGAATTAAAATATAATTGATGTAAAGAAGGTGCTCTAAAGCCAGTGTTAAAAGCTCCTCTAACAGCCATGTTTTCGTTCAACTTATACATAGAAGCAATTTTATAGTTGAATGTAGAACCAAAATCGGAATAATTTTCAAAACGTCCAGCAACACTTACCAACCATTTTTCTGATACATCTGCTTCAATATCCAAGTATCCTGCAATATTATTTCTATTTCTTGACAATGCATTGTTAGGGCTAAATCCAGGAAATACTTGAGAACTCCCTGGTCTAACGTTTCCAAAGAAGTCTGTTGCTCCGCTCGTTGTTCCAGTAACAGGAATTCCATTTTCGTCATATTGTGTATACGATTCTTCTTGTCCTGCCTCTATTACATATGTTTCTGTTCTATATTCTGCACCAAACGCAACATTTAAACCACTAAAAATAGTTTCATAATTTTTAGAAAAATCTAAATTGGAAGTATTTTGTGTAAAAGAAAACCCTCCAGCATTAAAAGTTGTAGGTGAAGTACTTAATAAAGATGCATTTGAAGTATTAGAAATGGTGTATAAGAATGAATTTTTACCCCATGTATTAGAAAAATCTACCTCCCAATCGCTAATTTTTCCTTTAATCCCCAGTGCAATAGATTTATCTTTTATTGTTGAATTAATTTCAGGTAAAAAACCATTAATATACATGGGTGTATAAGTTCTAGATTGATTTGGTAACCTGTAAAAACCAGCAGAGTTACCATCTCTAGACCCCATTCCTGCAAAAGAATACATTTCAGTGCCATTGTCATCTAGCGGTAAAGAAAAGTTGGCAAAGAAACGACCACCCCTTACTTTAGATTGCCCAACCCTCATGTTGTAATCACTGCGAGATTGGCCTCTTGTTAATAATTCTGCCTCAGTTGTATCAAAATTTAATAAACTTTGTAAGTCTGCCAATGAAGTTGCTGCGTTAATAGCATTCTTAGTCGCTATATCAAAATGAGTTACACCCTGAGCGGCTAACTGAATGTCTGATAAAGACATGTTGCTTAGATCCATGTTAGAATTATTAGCTACCCATTCAATAGAATTATAGGCATTAAATATGTCGCCTTCCCATTCATTCATTCTGTTGTAATCTTGTCTTAAATCAAAATCTCCAGTAAAGTTTATAAATCCACCGTTGTTTCCTAATTTAACACCATAGTTTGCAGAAACATTAACAGCTTCCCCGTCTATACCACCCGTTTGCCCATTTGAATTGCTAGAAATATGAGCACCATTTGTTACAGCAATATTTAATTCATCTGTTACATCATTTAATACAATGTTAATAACACCTGCAATAGCATCAGAGCCATATTGTGCTGCCGCACCGTCTCTTAAAACTTCAATTCTTTTGATTGCAGCTGCAGGTATTGCGTTTAAATCAGTACCTACAGAACCACGTCCAAAAGTACCGTTAACATTTACTAAAGAAGAGGTATGCCTTCTTTTTCCATTAATTAACACCAGTACTTGATCTGGTCCTAAGCCTCTTAAAGAGGCAGGATCTATATGGTCTGTACCATCAGAAATTGTTTGTGTGTTTGAAGTAAATGAAGGAGCTACATAATTTAAAATTTGATTTAGGTTTACTTGTGCACCTGAGACAAGCAATTCTTTTACCCCTATAATATCTATTGGTACTGGAGAATCAATAGCTGTTCTAGATTTATTTCTAGAACCGATAACCACTATTTCATCTAAAGCATTATCTTCATTAACAACAATTGTTAAAAAAGAGTTTGTACTTACCTTTACAGTTTTTGTTTCAAAACCCATAGAAGAGATTACTAAAGCTGTTGGTAAACGTTTTAATATGATGGAGAATTCTCCATTATCATTAGAGACAACTCCGTTAGAAGTTCCTTTTTCTACAATATTGATATATGGCAAACCTATTCCAGATTGATCTGTTACCTTTCCTTTTATTGTCTGGGCATCCATCGTAAAGGGTAACATCAGCAATAATAAAGAGACTGTTAAAATTTCTTGTAAGTTTTTTTGTTTCATAACTATCGTTTGATTTTAATGATAGTAAAATTAGTGGTAAATACTAACAACAGGTTGAAAACCACTAAGTTTAACAGTCATTTTAACAATTTTAACAATTTTATTTTACGGGTAAAACCCTATATCTTTAACCTTCTTTTAACAAAATAAGTTTGTTAAAATTGTAGCTTTGTGGTTACTTAAAAAAACTTAATACAATATTACAATGGATGTAGATGTAAGAGCTATTAATGAGAAAATAGAAAGAGAAAGCGCCTTTATAGAGATTCTTAATTTAGAAATGAATAAAGTAATTGTTGGGCAAAAACAAATGATAGAAAGTTTATTAATCGGATTGATTGGTAACGGGCATATTTTGTTGGAAGGGGTTCCTGGTTTGGCAAAAACATTGGCTATAAATACTTTATCTAAAGCGGTGCAAGCAAGTTTTAGTAGGGTGCAGTTTACACCAGATTTATTACCTGCTGATGTTGTTGGAACCATGATTTATAACATGAAAGAAAATGACTTTGCTATAAAAAAAGGACCAATTTTTGCCAATTTTGTATTAGCAGATGAGATTAACAGAGCGCCTGCAAAGGTGCAATCTGCTCTGTTAGAAGCAATGCAAGAGCGTCAAATTACAATTGGAGATACTACATTTAATTTGGATGAACCTTTCTTAGTAATGGCCACTCAAAACCCTGTAGAACAAGAAGGAACTTATCCGTTACCAGAAGCACAAGTTGATAGATTTATGCTAAAAGTGGTTATTGATTATCCAAAACTACAAGACGAACAATTGATTATGCGTCAGAATTTATCTGGCGGATTTGCAAAGGTTAATCCAGTAGTTTCTGTAGAGCAAATTTTAAGAGCAAGAACAGTTGCCAATGAAGTTTATATGGATGAGAAAATTGAGAAATACATTCTTGATATCATATTCGCAACTCGGTATCCAGAGAAATATAATTTACCACAACTAAAAGATTTAATCAGTTTTGGTGCCTCACCTCGTGGAAGTATTAACCTTGCAAAAGCTGCTAAATGCTATGCTTTTATCAAACGAAGAGGGTATGTAATACCAGAAGATGTTAGGGCTGTTGTTTTTGATATTTTACGTCACAGAATAGGAATTACCTACGAAGCAGAAGCAGAAAATGTAACATCTGTAGACATCATTAACTCAATAATTAACGAAATAGAAGTGCCATAAACAATTATCAAGAATCAATAATCAGTTTTAAAATCAGAAACTAATTTATTGATAAATGTTAACTGACAATTGAATAAATGGATACAAAAGAAATACTAAAAAAAGTTCGAAAAATAGAAATTAAGACAAAACGCTTGTCCAATGATATTTTTGGAGGCGAATATCATTCCTCTTTTAAAGGACGAGGTATGACTTTTTCTGAAGTAAGACAATATCAATTTGGCGATGATGTAAGAGCGATTGATTGGAATGTTACTGCGCGTTACAATGAACCATATATTAAAATTTTTGAAGAAGAACGTGAGTTAACAATGATGTTGATGGTTGATGTTTCTGGTTCAGAATTATTTGGAACTTCAAACCAATTTAAAAAAGATACCGTTACAGAAATTGCAGCTACATTAGCCTTTTCTGCAACTCAAAATAATGACAAAGTGGGTTTAATTTTATTTTCTGATGATATAGAGTTGTTTATTCCTCCAAAAAAAGGGAAAAGCCACGTTTTGAGAATTATTAGAGAATTAATCGAATTCAAACCAAAAAGTAAGAAAACAAATATTGCAATTGCGCTAAAATTTTTATCCAGTGTGTTAAAGAAAAAAGCAATCGTTTTTATGTTATCTGATTTTATGGATGATGATTATGAAAAGACCCTAAAAATTGCAGGAAGAAAACACGATTTAACAGGAATTAGAATCTACGATAAATATGATGAAGAAATTCCTAACTTAGGAATGGTACCAATGTTAGATGCAGAGTCTGGTAATATTCAACTCATAAATACATCCTCAAAAATAATAAGAACAAATTACAAAACAAACGCTTTGCGATTATCAGACTATTACAAAAACACCTTTAAAAGAAGTGGCGCAGGAACAGTAAATACAAGAGTAGATGAAAATTACGTAATAAAATTATTAGGTTATTTTAAACACAAAGGAAGGTAGTAACTCAGTTGCTTTTATAAATGAAAAAACAAATATTCTACATATTATTATTTATTTCAACTATTGGCTTTGCACAAAAACCAATGGTTAAAGCAGAAATTGACACCACAAATATCAGAATTGGTGAGCAGTTTAATTTAAAAATATCTGTTGATGAAACTCAAAATGTAATCATTCCTAAACTTCAATTAAAAGGCTTAGAAATAGTCGATTCAACAAGAACAGATACTCTTAAAAACTCTCTCATAAGAAAATATATTTTAACGGGTTTTGACAGTGGCGCATTTTACATTCCACAACAACAAATATTTGTAAAAAATCAAGCCTACCTGACAGATTCTTTATTGGTAAATGTAGCAACAATTGCAATAGACACCTCAAAAGTTAAGAAGTTTCCAATAAAATCTATTAAAAGCGAACCTTATACTTTTGACGATTTCAAAATCTATATGTATATCCTTTTAGCAGTTCTAGCTATTATTGGATTTTGGATTTATTGGTTTGTGATTAGAAAACAAAGAATTGATGAAGATGAACCAACCTACAGAACATTACCACCTTATGAAGAAGCAATTTTTAGATTGAATGAATTGGATGAAAAATTATTGTGGCAAAACAATAAAATAAAAGAATATTACAGTGAATTAACAGAAATTATTAGAGGATATATAGAGCGAGAATTACAGGTTCCAGCTCTAGAACAAACCACAGACCAAGTGTTGGATATGATCAATGATTTTAAAGCTGCTCAAACCATACATACATCAACCGAAACCATACATCAACTAAAAAATTTATTGCGTGAAGCTGATTTAGTGAAATTTGCAAAATCCAAACCATTAGCATTTGAAATAGAGGAAGACAGAAAAGATGCACAGGACATTATAGATCATTTAAAACCTAAACCAATTATTGAAGAACATGATGAATTGGAATAATTTTGAGTTTTTAAATCCCGAATTTTTATGGCTGCTAATTTTAATTCCTTTATTAGCAATCTGGTATTTTATTATTAGAAAAAAAGATTCTGCTATTTTAACAATGTCAAGTACAAAAGGCTTTAAAGCGGAAACCTCAATTTTAGCAAAATTTAAACCACTTTTGTATGTATTGCGTTTAGCTGCATTAGGCTTTTTATTTGTAGCATTATCTAGACCAAGAACTGTTTCTGTAAGTAAAAAAATAAAAACAAACAAAGGTATAGACATTGTAATGGCAATAGATGTTTCTGCGAGTATGCTAGCAAGAGACTTAAAACCAAATAGACTAGAGGCATTAAAAAAAGTCGCCATAGATTTTGTACAAAGAAGACCCAATGATAGAATTGGTATAGTGGTGTATGCTGGAGAAAGTTTTACACAAACACCAATTACCAGTGACAAAGGAATTGTAAAAAGAACTATTTCTGAATTAAAATGGGGTCAACTAGAAGGAGGAACAGCAATAGGAATGGGCTTAGGTTCTGGGGTAAATAGATTAAAAGAAAGTAAAGCCAAAAGTAAAGTAATTATTTTATTAACTGATGGGGTAAATAATTCTGGAAATATTGATCCCAAAACAGCAACAGAATTAGCAAAAGAACTTGGAATTAAAGTCTATACCATTGGAATTGGCACTAACGGAACTGCAGATTTTCCTTGGAGTAAAGACCCAAGAACAGGAAGATTACAATTTAGAAAACAACAAGTAGAAATAGACGAAGACTTGTTAAAGCATATTGCTTTAGAAACCGAAGGAAAATATTTTAGAGCAACAAATAACATGAAGTTAAAAGAAATCTATGATGAAATAGATAAACTTGAAAAAACAAAAATAGAAGAATTTAAATATTACAATTATCAAGAAAAATATAGAAAATTAGTTTTTTTTGCTCTTGGTTTATTATTACTAGAATTTATTTTAAGAAACACATTATTTAAGAGTTTTATATAGAAAATGTACAAAATAGAAGAACCTATATATTTTTATTTATTATCAATTATTCCCATAATAGTTGTTGTGTTTCTATTGGTTTTTTATTGGAAAAAAAAGGCACAACGTAAGTTTTCCAATCCGATATTATTAGAAAAATTAGCTCCAAATTCATCCACATTTAAATCAATTTTAAAATTAGTACTGTTAATTTTAGGATTGTCTTTTTTAATTATATCTCTGGTAAACCCCAAAATGGGTACCAAATTAAAAACAGTAAAGAGAGAAGGTGTAGATGTTGTTTTTGCTTTAGATGTTTCTAAAAGTATGTTGGCAGAAGATATTGCGCCAAATCGATTAGAAAAAGCGAAACAAATTATCTCCAAAATTATTGATAATTTAGGTTCAGATAGAGTAGGTGTTATTATTTATGCGGGTAATTCCTACCCTCTTTTGCCAATAACAACAGATCATGCAGCAGCAAAAATGTTTTTACAAAATGCAAATCCTGAAATGGTCTCTAGCCAAGGAACAGACATTAACGGAGCTCTAGAATTGGCAAAAACCTATTACAACAATGACGAACAAACAAATCGTTTTTTAGTGATTATTTCTGATGGTGAAGATCACCAAGAAGAAACAAAACAAATGGCGCAAAATCTAGCAACCGATGGTGTAAAAATTTATACAATAGGTGTGGGTACAGAAAACGGAGGGCCAATTCCGTTGCGATTAAATCGCTCTATGGTTGGATACAAAAAAAACAATAAAGGAGAAACGGTTATTACTAAACGTAATTTAGAAGTTTTACAAGGCATTGCAGATGTTGCTAACGGGAAGTATATGGATGGGAATAAGACTGGAAATCCGGTAAAAATAATTTCAGAAGTGCTTGAAAATGCGCAAAAAAGCGAATTTGAAACCAAACAATTTTCTGATTACAAGGACCAATTTCAGTGGTTTATTGCTCTTGGAATTGTATTTCTAATTATTGATATCTTTTTATTCGAAAAGAAAACAAAATGGTTAAGAAAAGTAGATTTATTTGACGAAGAAAAAAATAGAAGATGATAAAAATAAAATACATAGTAGTTATTTTCTTGGTGGCCTTTTCATCAACAAGGCTTCAAGCACAAAAAGACTCTATTGCAAAGCAACGAAAAGCTAGAAAGTTTTTAAGGGATGGAAACAATTTATACAAACAGCAAAAATTTACAGATGCTTCTGTTGCTTATCAAAAAGCATTAGGGAACAATACAAAATACGATAAGGCAACTTATAATTTGGGAAATTCCTTGTATCAAAACAAAAATTATAAAGAAGCCATACCCCAATATGAATTAACGGCAAAAACTGCAAAAGATAAATTTACAAAAGCAGAAGCCTACCACAATATTGGGAATGCAATGATGGAAAGTAAGCAGTATCAATCTGCTGTAGATGCTTATAAAAATTCCCTTAGAAATAACCCTAAAGATGATGAAACGCGATACAATCTTGCGGTTGCTCAAAAATTATTAGACAAAGAAAAGAAGGAAAACAAAAACGATAAAAACAAGGATAAGAATAAGGACAAAAAAGACAAAGACGATAAAAAGAAAGACAAAGACAAAAAGAAAGACGGAGACGACAAAGATAAAAAAGATAAAGACAAAGACGGAAAAGGCGATAAAGATAAAGACAACAAAAATAAAAATCCTAAAAAGGATGATAAAAAAGATAAAAAACAGAAGCCAAAACCTCAGCAAGGAAAAATGTCTCCTCAACAAATTAAACAATTATTAGAAAGTTTAAACAATGAGGAAAAAAAGACACAAAAGAAAATGAATGCTAAAAAAGCAAAAGGGAAAAAAATAAAACAAGAAAAAGATTGGTAAAAGTCAGTTCGTATTTTTTTAATAATAGATATTTCGAATCAATTATAATTAAAACATGTATGAACTCATAAAAATTAGTAATTTTACCCATTTTTGAAACACGAATGAAGTTGAAATTTTACATACTACTTATTATAAGTTTTTGCTCATTAAATTTTTTTGCACAAGAGGCAAAATTAACAGCTAAAGTGAGCAAGAATAAGTTGGGAGTGAATCAACGTTTAAGAATAGAGTTTTCAATTAATAAACAAGGTGCAGATAATTTTAAACCCCCTAGTTTTGAAAACTTTAGAATTATTGGTGGGCCAAGTCAATCTGTAAGCCAATCATGGATAAATGGAAAAGTAAGTTTCACACAATCTTATACATATATTATTCAGCCAAAAAGAAAAGGCGAATTAACCATTTTTTCTGGAAGCATAGAAATTAGAGGAAAAACAATTAAATCTGAACCCATAAAAATTATTGTTTTAGATGCTGTAGAAATCCCAAAAGACCCAAAGGATCCTAATTACATCGCAGATCAAAACATACATTTAGTTGCAGAAATTTCTAAATCTAACCCTTACATAGGCGAAGGAGTATATTTAGAACACAGATTATACATTAGCCAAAATATTGGTATTCAAGATTTTACCGTAACTCAAGCACCGCAATATTCTGGTTTTTGGAATCAAGATATAAAAGTTGTTCGTTTTAATAGACCAAAAACAGGGAAGTATAATGGTGAAGATTATAGATATGTTGTTTTAAAAAAAGCATTATTGATACCAACAAAATCTGGAAAACTTTCCATAGATCCTATGAAAATGGATATTATTGTAAGTGTACCTACAGGACGTGGAGATTTTTTTGGAAATGCAATTACACGTAATATAAAAAAGGAATTCTCATCAGCAAAAAAAATAATTACAGCAAAAGAATTTCCCCTTGAAGGAAAGCCAGCCGACTTTAATGGAGCTGTTGGAGATTTTAACTTTGATGTTTCTTTAAGTAAAAACCTTTTAAAGGCAAATGAAACAGCACAAATTAAAGTTGAAGTGAACGGAAAAGGAAATCTTAAATTATTTGAGCTACCCACAATAAAAACACCCTCTGAATTAGAGATTTATGAACCAGAAAGAAAAGAAAAAGTTAGAGTAAATAATACAGCAATTCAAGGCTCTTTGTCAGATTTATATACTGTGGTGCCTCAATTTAAAGGGAAATACAAAATACCAAATACTTCGTTTTCTTACTTTAATCCCAAAGAAAGAAAATACCATACAATTACTACAAAAGATTTATATGTAGATGTTTTAGATGGTAAAGAATTGGTTACAAATACAAACTTTACTCAAAAACAGTCCATACAAACCACAGGAAAAAACTTTAGATATATACAAACAAAGAGTATTTTTATACCAATAGGGAGTACAGATTTTTTTAAATCTAACCTCTTTTATATTTTATTATTATTGCCTCTAATACTTGTACCTATTGTAATTTTTATTGCTAAAAAGAACGAAGAAAGAAGTAAGGATATTATTGGGAACAAACAACGCAAAGCAGAGCGTTTAGCGAAGAAATATTTATCTGAGGCAAAAAAACAATTGGGAGAAAAAGAAGCTTTTTACGAAGCTCTAGAACGTGCTTTATATAATTATCTAAAAGCAAAACTAGGTGTTGAAACCAGTGATATTAGTAAAGAAAAAATAACTCAAATACTTCAAGAAAAGCAAGTAGATAGCTTAACAATAAATCAATTTATTGATGTGTTGAAAAGTTCAGATTTTGCCCGTTATACCCCATTTACGGCAACACAAATGAAAGAAGAGTTTGAAAGGGCAAAACAAGTAATCATAAAATTAGACAAACAATTTTAGGCATGAGAACACTCCTTTTTTTATTCTTGATGATTGCCAATACTGTGGTTGCACAAACTGCGGATAGCTTGTTTGTAGCTGCAAATAATTTATATAAAGAAGGGAAGATAGAACAGGCAATTGAGACCTACAAAAAGATAGAATCTCAAAATTTAATCTCATCAGAATTATATTACAATTTAGGAAATTGCTACTATAAATTAAATAAAGTGGGGCCTTCCATTTATAATTATGAAAAAGCTTTACAAATAGATCCTTTAAATGAAGATGTAAAAAACAATTTAATTTTCGCCAAACGATTGGCTATAGATACAATTGAAGAACTACCTAAATCTTTTTTACAAAAAATCAATACAAACTATTTACAGAAATTATCTTACAATCAATGGGCACTCATAGTGGTGTTTCTTTCTTTTTCAGGATCAATATTGTTTTTGTTGTTCTATTTTGCGAATGTTCCCTCAAGAAAACGATTGTATTTTGGTATGAGTATGGTGAGCTTTTTATTATTAATTTCATCAATATTAATAACATTTAACCAATACAGTAATTCAAAAAATACTATAGAAGCCATCATATTTTCTGAAAAAACTGAAGTAAAGAATGCACCAACCTTAAATTCTGAAGATGTTTTTACATTGCATGAGGGTACAAAAGTATTTGTTTTAGATGCTGTAGATAATTGGAAAAAGATTAAATTAGCGGATGGAAAAATTGGATGGATTATTGCAGAAGAACTTAAAGAAATTTAATTGATTTTATTTTTTAAACATAATGCCTTTAAATATTTACTTTTAATGATTTTATCATTAAAGATAAGTTTTTTTGTGTATGAAAATTTTTCAAGTTTAAATAACTCAGAGGAAATAGCTCATGTTATAGACTTCGAAGAAAATGAGAATGAAGAAAAAAAAGAGCTAGATGAAAACAAAAAAATTCATCAAATAATTTTAGCTTCAAGTTTTCAGATAATAGATGGTGATACTAATAGTCCATCTTCAAATTTATTAGCATTAAGAAATTTGTATTCTGAGTTTACCACTCCTCCTCCGGAATTGGGTTACTATCGAAATTTAAACACATAATTTTAACTTTATAACTTACCTTTAAACTTTTTGGTGAGTTGAAAAACATACATATGAAAAACTTATTTTCAAACTTTAAAGGTGATGCTTTTGGTGGTATCACTGCCGGAATTGTTGCATTACCATTAGCTTTGGCTTTTGGTGTATCTTCTGGTTTAGGACCTAGTGCAGGTCTTTATGGGGCAATCTTTATTAGTTTCTTTGCAGCTCTTTTTGGAGGAACTAACACACAAATTTCTGGTCCAACTGCCCCAATGACAGCAGTTAGTATGGTTGTAATTGCGGGAATTATTGCCGCAAATGACGGTGATGTCTCTAAAGCGTTGCCAGCAATCTTAACGGTTTTCCTTTTAGCAGGTTTATTTCAAATCGGGCTAGGGGTTATTGGATTAGGGAAGTACATCAGATACATTCCATACCCAGTTGTTTCAGGTTTTATGACTGCAATTGGATTAATTATTTTATTAACACAAGTTTTACCCTCTGTTGGTTATTACCCAAAAGATGACAAAGCATTTGTAGAACAATTTAAACCACAAGCAGAAGAACTTATTTTAGAAAATATTCTAAAAGAAGAAGCTGGCGAGGGTATTTTAGTGCTAGAAGATTTTAGCAAAACAATTGAAAGAGCCAAAAAAATTACACCAGCAGATATAGAAAAAGAATCACAAACATTAGCTGCAAAAGAAACCTCAGGTGCTTTAGGAGCTATTAAAGTCTTTCCTAGAGTAGTAAAAAATATAAATTGGTTAGAACTACTTATTGCACTGGGAACCATTATTATTATTTATGGTTTTAAAAAGATTACCACAAAAATTCCAAGTACACTTGTTGCATTAGTTGTAATGTCTGGAATTGCAGTTGGCTTTGGTCTAGATTATAGGTCTATTCAAGAAATTCCAAGTGGAATTCCAACAATAAAATGGGAAATCTTTTCAGGCTTTTCTCTAGGCGGTATTACCCCGTATATTTTTACTGCTTTAACATTAGCACTTTTAGGAGCAATTGATTCACTTCTAACAAGTGTTGTTGCAGATAATATGACCAAAACAAAACACAAACCAAATAAAGAGCTAGTAGGTCAAGGAATAGGGAATAGTCTTGCGGCTTTGTTTGGAGGAATTCCAGGAGCTGGAGCAACCATCAGAACAGTAGTAAACATTAATGCGGGAGGTAAAACCAGACTTTCTGGAATGATTGCCGGTATTATGTTATTAATTATAATGTTAGGTTTAGGACCTATTGCCTCTAAAATTCCTGCAGCAGTTTTAGCTGGTATCTTAATAACTGTTGGTATTGGTGTGATGGATTATAAAGGATTAAAAGCGATACCTAGTTTACCAAGAGACATAAAACTTGGTCCAATTAAATTAAGTTCTGAGGTCTTAATTATGATTACTGTTCTATTACTTTCTACTTTTTGGAATTTAGTCTATGCTGTTGGAATAGGATTGGTTATTGCATCTTTAATGTTTATGAAAAAAATTGGAGATTTAACTGCCGAAAGATCAGATGTTAAATCTTTAAAAGAAGAAGCCTGGGAAGATGAAAAAGATTTTCCAAAGAATTTGAAAGAAAAAGTTTTCATCAAACACATAAAAGGGCCCTTATTTTTTGGCTCTACTAGTGATTTTCAAGCTCTTTATCAACAAATACCAGATAGTGCATCTACAGTAATTATGCGTTTAGGAAGGATGCAATATATGGATCAATCTGGGCTATACGCCATGGAAGATATGCTTCAGGATTTAAAAACAAAAAATGTAGAAGTTTTGTTTGTAAATTTATTAAGTCAGCCAAGATATATGATGGAAAGAATTGATATTATCCCTGACTTTATTCCAAAAGCACATATTTTTGATTCTTTTAATGCCTGTGTAGATTGGGTACAAGAAAATATTAACGATAATAAAATAAATTAGAAAACATGAAAAATTTAGCAATAAATAAAGAAGTACAAAGTGGTTTAACGCCAGGTGGAGTTCTAAAAGATTTATTAGAAGGCAACCAAAGGTTTATTAATAATGATCCACAATCTGCAGATTATAATGCACTAGTAAGAGATACTATTTCTGGTCAATTTCCAAAAGCAGTCATTTTATCTTGTATAGATTCTAGAGTTCCTGTTGAGCAAGTTTTTGATCAAACTATTGGAGACATCTTTGTTGCCAGAGTTGCAGGGAACTTTGAAAATACAGATATTTTAGGAAGTTTAGAATATTCTTGTAAAGTTGCTGGAAGTAAATTGGTTGTGGTTCTTGGTCATGAAAGTTGTGGAGCCGTCAAAGCTGCTTGTGATGGAGTACAGTTAGGAAATATTACAGCAATGTTAAACAATATTGCTCCTGCAGTAAAAGAAGCTGCTCTAGATTTTGATGATCATGTAGACTCCTCTAATAAGGATTTTGTAGCAAAAACTGTTGAAAAAAATGTTCGTTTATCGATAGAAAGAATACGAGAAAAAAGTGAAATTCTATCTGAAATGGAAAACAACGGCGAAATTAAGATCGTTGGCGGGGTATACTCTCTACAAACAGGAAAAGTAAACATGCTTTAAACTAATGAAAAAACTGAGAGTTATCTTGGTTTTTTCATTTTTGTTAATTTTCCCTTCCAAGTTTTTCCACCTAAAGAAGATTTATAATGAACTTTGTTACCTTTTACTTTGGTAATGACAATATGCAGTTTTGATCCAATTTTAAATGGAAATCGAGGTAAAGTAGTCTCTTCTATTACAAGGTAGTATTCACAATCGGAAACCCATTGTATCTCAGATTTTATATAATACTTTCTGTTACTATGATATTCTAAATGTTTATTATCTTTAAAGATAACTATGACATCTTTATTTGAGTTCTGGTAGGTAAACTGATTATTTCTTAAAATAGAACAATCCTTTTTCGTAAATGAAATTAAGCTTGAAAAGCTTAAAACAACAATAAACGTTTTAAAAATTGCTTGCATTTTTTTTTTTTTGCAGCCGTTAATTTACAAAATTATAACTAATTTATAATATATTTTTTTTAGATTTTTTCTGCTGTTCATCATTTTTTATTATTGAAGGAAATAAAAAAGGAGCAATTTTTTTTACTGGTTTATAAAGAATAGAGTTTTGTAAGGTTTCTTTTTTTACAAAAGGGATTGTATCGTTCATTTTACTAAAAAAGATAAAAACGATACTTAAAATTAATCCTATTTTTAAGGCTCCAAAAACAGCCCCAAGAATTTTATTGATAATTCCTAAAGAAACAAAGTCTGCGAATTTGGTCAAGGCTTTTCCTAACATTGCAACGATAATAATAATAATAATAAATGTTCCTGCAAAGGCAGCCAAAGAAATATATTCTTCGGTCCATGAAACAGATTCCTTTAAATAGTCTCCAATAAAATATGAAAAATGAATAGCTCCATATACACCACCAATTAAAGCAACTAAAGAAGCAACTTCAACAAACAGTCCTTTTAATAACCCTCTTACAAAACCAAAGAGTAATAAGGCTGCAATAATAATGTCAAAAATATTCATTTATTTAAATTTGCTCAAACCTACTTCTTTTTTTTAAAATTTAAAAATGTCGGTTGTATATTTACACCTTCAAACAACTTGTATGGCAAAAATTAGTACCTTAAAAGAAAAGTGGGAATTCCTATTAGCCAAATTAACAGATCAATTTGCAGATGGGGATGAATTAAATATAGACGGCGTTATTTATTTAGTAGGTCTTCAAGAACTAGGGCAGGGTTATAGAGAGTTTAAAAAAGATGAGAAAATAAATCTAATGCACATAGCAATTTGTAAATTATTAGAACCTTATGGGTATTATGAATTTGAATATTTTGATGTAGATGGGTGGCCACATTATAAACCACTTACAGAACTTCCAAGTTTAAAACCAGGTGAGCAATCTGTGTTAATAAAAGAAGCAATCTTAAACTATTTTAATCTTTTAAATTATTTTGAAGATTAAGTAACACTTAATTTCCGAATCATAATTGATAATATTTTTGGAAACAATCGTTTTGTATAAACGCCTAATTTCTCTTTAGCACCAGCAATATAAACTTCCTCTTTTTTCTTTCTTATTGCTTTTGCCATTAATTTTGCAAATCGTTTTGGCTCAATTCCGTTTGCTGTAGCTGAATCCATTTTTTTTTGGGGAGATCCATTACCCGTTAGGGCGTTTTTAGAAATATTTGTATGAACAAAACCAGGACAAACCAACGTAACAGAAATATTATTTTTATAATGTTCTGCACGTAAACTATCAAAAAAACCATGTAAAGCGTGTTTGCTTGCAGCATAAGAAGAACGCAAAGGAGTACCAATTTTACCAACAATACTTGTAGTTACAACAAACTGACCGTTGTTATTTTTTATAAAATGAGGTAAAATTGCTTTAGATAGCCCAACTGTTCCTAAATAATTAATATCCATAAGTCTTTTGTCAACAGAAATTTGTGTGTCTTTTGCAAATGATCGTTGACTGATTCCTCCATTATTTACAAGAATGTCAATTCTTCCAAATGCAGAAATAGCTTCATCTACCATTGGTTGTAAATTATAATAATCTTCTAAATCTAAAGGAATAATTTTTACATTAGCATAATTTTTACAGGCTTTTTTTACCAATTCTAAATCCTCTTTTTTTCTAGAGGATAGAATAATTTTAGCATTTTGATGGGATAGCTCAATGGCCAAAGATTTTCCAATTCCAGAGGATGCACCCGTTATCCAAACTATTTTATCAGAAAAACTCATAATAGTACATTTTTTGTCACAATATATAAATTTTAAACTAGAAACAGTATTTTTGGAGATCTTCTTAAAAACATCTTGTAAACTATCAAACCCTTTGTGAAAAATGTTTTTTAGGGTCTTAATAACACTATTATGAAGAAAAATTTATTTCTATTATTTCTATCGATGTCTTCTCTTTTACAAGCTCAATATTCTATCAATGGTACCATGACAACTACCAATGAAAGTGACTGGGTTGTTTTGTATAAAATTGAAGGAGCAAGACAAATTTATATACAAAATACAAACATAATAAAAGATACAATTCTTCAAGATGGAGTAAAAAAGGTTATTGCTAATTTTAAGTTTATACTCCCAGAAAAAGCTCCAAAAGGGTTTTATAGAACTACGTATGCTCTAAAAAATGCTGGTTTTATAGATTTTTTATTTAATAAAGAAGACATTTCTTTTACTTTTAATCCAACATCTCCAGAGCAATCTATTTCTTTTTCAAAATCTAACGAAAATAAAATCTACAGAGACTATTTAGAGGCTATAAATATTTCCCAGCAAAAATTAGATTCAATTCAAATGCTTGCTTTGAGAAATCCAAATGACAGTGTTGCATCAACCTACAAAATACTATTAGGGAATGTGAATGATGTTCAAAAAATATATTTAGAGAAATCTAAAAATATGATGATAAGCCACTTTGTAAAAGCAACTTTAAGAAAAAATTCCTCAGAACTAATAATGTCCAGAGAGAATTATCTATTAAACTTATTAGATGTTTTTTTCGATAATATGGACTTTTCTGATAAAGTTTTATACAATTCTTCTTTTTTAGTTGATAGAATTACAAACTATATTTTCGATCTAAATTATTCACAAAAAGTAAGTTTGCAGCAAAAATACTATAAGGAATCTATTGCTAAAGTAATGACAAAAATTCCTGATTTAAAATTTAAAAAGGATGTATTAGAGTTTTTAATTACCCAATTTGAGGCTTTAAAAAACATAGAAATTATTGATTTTATTTTTGATGAATATTATAAAAAACTTCCAGAAAAACTGCAAAACAATAAATTTACAACTGAGGTATTAGATAAATTGGCAGTTGAAATTGGTAGAACCTCACCAGATTTTTCTTGGAAGGAAGGAAACAGACCTTACAAGCTATCTACTTTAAAAGGTTCTGAAAATTATGTTTTAGTTTTTTGGAGTACAGGTTGTCCTCATTGTTTAAAAGAAATTCCAGAATTGCATCGGTTTATGAAAGACAAAACCAAGATAAAAGTAATTGCTTTTGGAATGGAAAATAACGATTTTTATTGGAAAAAATATACCTCTAGATTAGCCGGTTGGCATCATGTTTTAGGTCTAGGGAAATGGGAAAATAAAATAGCCAGAACTTATCAAGTTTTTTCTACTCCAACCTATTTAGTTTTAGATGCAAATAAAAAGATAATCGCAAAACCAGACCAAATAAAAGACCTTACAGAATTTTTTACTAAAAAATAAAGAGGTGTTTATCTTTCTTTTTCTACAGTGTCAAAAGGGTTAAAAGTGTAGGAAAGCATCTTTCAAATGCTCTATTTTAAATGTGTTTTGTTGTTTTGTGATAGCTATAATATCAAAACGAACGTCAATGTCTAAATCTCTTTCTGTTACATAATTATCAATTGCAGAAATTAATAATTTTATTTTCTTTGGATTTACAAAATCTTGTGGATTTCCGAAGTAACTAGAAGATCTTGTTTTTACCTCTATAACCGCCAAAATATTTTTTTTAATTGCAATAATATCTACTTCAGCTTTTTGAAATCGATAATTTTTTTCAAGGATTTTATAATTTTTTTCAATTAAATAATCAATAGCTAATTGTTCGCCTTTTTTACCAAGATCATAATGTTCTGCCATCAATTATTTTTGTTTATTTCAAATTTTGAGTGTACCTCTTTATTTCTTTTATCACTTTTGGAGCTAAAATAAATGTAGAGACCATAGTTGGAATTGCCATTAATGCAAAAACACCATCAATTAAATTTAGCATCATACTAAAAGGTGTAGTTGCTGCTAAAATGATACTCAAAATATATACATACTTATAATAATGCTTTTTATCAGCTCCAATTAAAAAGGATAGACATTTTGTACCATAATAAGAATAGGAAAATAGAGAAGAGATACTAAAAATAAACACACAAATCATTAGTAAATAAGGGCCAATTTTAGGCATTGTTTCTGCAAATGCAGAAGCTGTTAAACTCACTCCGTTATTTGCCGTTGTTTCCCAAACTCCTGTAACTAATATTGCCAAAGCAGTTAATGTACACACCAGAAGTGTATCTATTGCAGGTCCTAACATAGCAACTAAACCTTCTCTAACAGGCTCGTCTGTTTTTGCGGCTCCATGAGCTAAAGCTGCTGTACCAATACCCGCTTCATTAGAAAATGCTCCTCTTCTAATTCCGTGCATTATTAAGGCACCAAGTACACCCCCAAACATGGGGTCGCCTTTAAAGTTTTGTGCGGCAAAAGCATCTGTAAAAATCATTGCAAAATATTTGGGTACAACTTCATAATTAGAAATAAGAATAATCAGTACCAAAACAAAATAAATAAAAACCATACTTGGCACCAATTTAGCTGCCGTACTGCTTATTCTTTTTAATCCCCCAAACATTATTGCTGAAGTTAAGAGAACAAGAATAATAGCAATGATCATATTAGAGGTAAAGTTTACTGCAACGCCATTGGGAACTAAAATAATATCGTTAATCGCCTGTGTGAGTTGATTTACGTTCACTACAGGAAGAGCACCTAACATTCCAAAAAGACTAAACATAACAGCCAGTGGTTTCCAAGATCTACCCAAACCTTCTGTAATAAAATACATGGGCCCTCCTTGTAATTCTCCTGCACTATCTTTTCCTCTGTACATAATTGCCAAAGTTGAGGTGAAAAATTTTGTAGACATTCCAACAATGGCACTAATCCACATCCAAAACATTGCTCCTGGTCCACCAATAGAAATAGCAACTGCTACACCAGCAATATTTCCCATTCCAATTGTAGACGACAAGGCTGTAGTTAACGCTTGAAAGTGAGTAATCTGACCAGCATCATTAGAATTATCATATCTTCCACGCAACACTTGAATAGCATGCCCTAAATACCGAAAAGGTAAAAATTTGGATAGAATTAAAAGGTATAAACCTCCTCCAATAAGTAAAAATACTAAAGGCGGTCCCCATACAAATGAAGAAAAATCTGCAATAATTTTTTCGATGAATTCCATTCAGGTATAATTTTTATCAAGGTAGCAAATTACAAATTATAGATTACTTTTAAAGGGCATGAAACATTCATTTCGCATTTAATTTTTTTAACAGTAATTTTTTGTACCCTATAAGGATAAAATGATTGGTATTCTTTGGGCAACAATTAAAAAATTGATTTCAACCAATATGAAGAACACAATAACCATTCAAAATATAAATGGTCACACTTTTCAATGACACTAAAAGAATACTGTGTTTTAAAAATACTATTTTAAAAAAGTAACCATACTTTGTTTCTGACCAATTTTTAGTGCTATATTTCTTCCAAAAATAATCGCTCTATTATCTGCTTCATGACCTGCTGGGAAATTAAATAAAATAGGAATATTTTCTGGTACAAGATCTAAAATAAGTTGCTCAATTGAACTTCCCCATTTGGTAGAGTTTTTTTTAATAGAAGACATATTGCCAATGATAACTGCATTTACTTTTTTAAAATAACCAGCACGTTTTAAACTTTGTAACATTCTGTCAATTGAATATTTATATTCACCAATTTCCTCGATAAATAATATTTTCTCTGCTGTATTTACTTGACTTTTAGAGCCTAGCATAGATGCTAAAATAGCTAAGTTTCCACCAATTATCTGTCCATTTACAACTCCCATTCTATTGTATTTTGATGAAGGAATTGTATAATTCAATTTTTCACCAAAAAGGGATTTCCTAAAACTAGAAATTGTAAGTATAATATCTTCTGGTTTTTCTTCTAAACTTGTTGGCATCATTCCATGAATGGTTTCAAAGCCTAAATTATGGATGTGATTGTGGAATGCGGTAATATCAGAATAACCAATAATCCATTTTGGATGTATCTTAAACTTTGTGAAATCTAATGCGTCTAAAATTCTAACAGATCCATACCCTCCTCTTGCTGCCCAGATTGCCTTAATATTTTTATTGTCTAATGCATTTTGAAAATCTTTACATCGCTCCTTATCTGTTCCAGAAAAATGATTATTTTGATTGAATACATTGGCGCCCAAAACAACTACTAAACCCCAACTTTCAGCTAGGCTTTTTGCTTTCTGTATGGTTTTCTCTCTTTTTTTTAGAATTCCAGCAGGTGCAACAATAGCAATTGTATCTCCTTTTTGTAAATAAGGAGGACTTATTAATTTCTGTTGTGAAAATATTGATGAAAAAATTATCAATAACGCGATAGTACATAGTGTCTTTTTCTTCAAAATAAATCTATTTTCTAATTGGCAACGATTAAAAAGTCTTGCGAATGTAAATGTATCCATTTTCAGTCGGTTTTAAAAATTGGTTTTTTGTATTTTTGTCAGGCAAAAATCAATCCACAAAATAATTCAAAGGAAAATTTGATGACTACTCCCAAAAGATATACAATTACAGCAGCTTTACCTTATACCAATGGGCCGATTCATATTGGACATTTAGCAGGTGTTTATGTTCCAGCAGATATTTACGCACGTTATTTGCGTTTAAAAGGTAAAGATGTTGCCTACATTTGTGGCTCTGACGAGCATGGGGTTGCCATACCAATGAGAGCAAAGAAAGAGGGAGTTTCTCCCCAAGATATTATTGATAAATACCATGGAATCATTAAAAAATCTTTTGTAGATTTTGGAATTTCTTTTGATAATTATTCGAGAACCTCCTCTAAAATTCATCATGAAACAGCATCAGAATTTTTCACAAAAATGTACAGGGATGGTGAGTTTATCGAAGAAGTTTCGGCACAATTGTATGATGCAGAAGCAAATCAATTTTTAGCGGATCGTTTTGTGGTAGGAACCTGCCCCAAATGTGGTTATGAAGAAAGTTATGGCGATCAATGTGAAAACTGTGGAACCTCACATAATGCAACAGATCTAATTCATCCTAAATCTGTAATTACAGGCAATACACCAACAGTAAAAGAAACAAGACACTGGTTTTTACCCTTAGATAAACACGAAAATTTTCTTCGAGAATGGATTCTCGAAGGCCATAAAAAAGACTGGAAGCCAAATGTTTATGGACAAGTAAAAAGCTGGGTTGATGACGGATTAAGACCAAGAGCAGTTACAAGAGATTTAGATTGGGGTATTCCGGTTCCATTAAAGGGAGCAGAGGGGAAAGTATTGTATGTTTGGTTTGATGCTCCCATTGGATATATTTCTTCTACCAAAGAATGGGCAGAAAGAGAAGGAAAAAATTGGGAAGATTATTGGAAAAATGGCGACACAAAACTGGTGCATTTTATAGGAAAAGATAATATTGTTTTTCATTGTATTATTTTCCCATCAATGTTAAAAGCACATGGAGGTTATATTTTACCAGACAATGTACCTGCAAATGAATTTCTAAATTTAGAGGGGAATAAATTGTCAACGTCCAAAAATTGGGCAGTATGGTTGCATGAGTATTTAGAGGAATTCCCTAATCAGCAAGATGTGTTACGTTATACACTCACAGCAAACGCCCCTGAGAATAAAGACAACGATTTTACTTGGAAAGATTTTCAGGCAAAAAACAATAACGAGTTGGTTGCTATTTTTGGTAATTTTATTAATCGTGTGGTTGTTTTGACAAATAAATATTACAAAGGAATTGTGCCTTTACCTTCTGATTTTTCTGAAGTTGACGAAGCTATTTTAGCTGCTGTAAAAGAGTCTCCTAATGTAATTGGAAAATCTATTGAAAGATACAGGTTTAGAGAAGCCAGTCAAGAATTAATGAATTTAGCAAGACTTGGAAACAAATATTTAGCAGATGAAGAACCTTGGAAGGTTATAAAATTAGATGAAGATCGTGTAAAAACAATTATGTTTATTGCGTTACAAATTTCTGCAGCATTAGCCGTTTTATCAAAACCTTTTTTACCTTTTACCTCAAATAAGTTAAAACGTATTTTAAATATTGATGAAACACTTTGTTGGGATCATGTTTATGAAAAAACCGTTTTAGTAGAAGCAAATCATCAAATAAACAAAGCAGAATTATTGTTTTCAAAAATTGAAGACACATCTATCGAAGCTCAAATTGAAAAATTACAAGCAACCAAAATTGCGAATGAAAACGAAAAAAAGACTGTAAAACCCAAAAAAGAAACGATTGAGTTTGACGATTTTACTAAATTAGATATTAGAATTGGAACCATTTTAGAAGCAGAAAAAGTTGCAAAAACTAAAAAACTTTTAAAATTAAAGGTAGATGTTGGAATTGATGTTAGAACAATTGTTTCAGGAATTTCAGAGAGCTTTTCACCAGAAGATATCATTGGTCAACAAGTTTCTGTATTGGTAAATCTAGCACCTAGAAAAATTAGAGGGGTAGAGAGCCAAGGAATGATTTTAATGACTGATACTGCCGATGGGAAATTGGCTTTTATTGAGCCAGAAAAAGTGGTTAATAACGGGCAAGAAGTTAGTTAATGCTTAAAATAGCATATCATCCAATATTTGCACATGAGTTGCCAGAAGGGCATCGTTTTCCAATGGAAAAATATAACTTATTGCCTCAACAGTTGCTTCTTGAAGGAACTTGTGTTAAAGAAAACTTTTTTGAGCCAGAAAAGCCAAATAATAAGCATTTTTTTACAGTTCATGATGCAGAATATTTCTATGATTTATTAAATATCACTCTACCTCAGAAAGCAGCTAGAAGAATTGGCTTCCCACTTTCTGAAGTTTTAATTGAACGTGAAATGATTATTGCAGACGGAACGATGAAAGCCTCTGAGTTTGCACTAAAAAACGGAATTGCAATGAATATTGCAGGAGGAACCCATCATGCATTTTCAAATCGTGGTGAGGCTTTTTGTATGTTAAATGATCAGGCGATTGGTGCAAAATATATTCAGCAAAAAGGATTAATACACAAAGTTCTCATTATAGATTTAGATGTTCATCAGGGAAATGGAACCGCAGAAATTTTTCAAAATGATACAACAGTATTTACTTTTTCGATGCATGGAAAGGATAACTATCCTTTTGTTAAAGAAAAATCAGATTTGGATATTGCGCTAGAAAGCGGCACAAAGGATGAAGCATATTTATCAATATTAAAAGAAATACTTCCAACACTTCTGAAGCAAGAAAAACCAGATTTTATATATTATTTATGCGGAGTAGATGTTATTGAAACCGATACATTAGGAAAACTTGCTTTAACCATTAACGGCTGTAAAGAACGAGATCGTTTTGTACTCCAAACATGTTTTAATTTAAAAATTCCTGTTATGTGCTCTATGGGAGGTGGGTATTCTAAAGATATTAATGTTATAGTTGCCGCCCATGCAAATACGTTTCGATTGGCACAAGAGATTTTCTTTTAAAAAGGAGTACATACCACCCTTTACAAACTTCAATCATACTATATATTGGACTATTAAATCTTAATAAAAATCTTTTTTTTATACATTAACAAACCGATACTTAAATAAAATAAAACAACTGTAAAGCCATACAAGAAAGAGGAGAAATTATCAGAAAAAAAAGAATTTACAAAAACCGCATTGTATAGATAACTGTGCAAATTGTGTTCTCCTACTTTTGTTAAATACATGGTTTTAGAAATAAAACTTGATAAAAAGTAAATAGTAATTGCATTCATGCCCACATATTTAAAAATATTTCCAAACTTAAGTTGTTGCATATCTCTTAAATAATAAATAATCGCTAGAATTAAAGTACCCCATCCGCTTGTTACCAATACAAAACTACTGCTCCAAATTGCTTTATTTATTGGGAACCAGAGATTAAATATATAACCAGAACTCAACAAGATTATCGCTGCAAAAAACAAGTGTCTAACATTCTTATAATAATCAATTAGTTTTGCTATTAGTAAGCCAGAGATACAAGTAACAATTGCTGGTAATGTACTAAATAAGCCTTCAGGATCATAATCCGATTGCCACATATGTTTGCCAAAAAAGTTTAGATCTATGTAATTTGCCCAATTATTTGACGCTCTAGCAAAGGTTGGTAAAGTACCATCTGGAAATGGGAAAAATCCTAAAAACAGCCAATAACCAATTAAAATTATCAGACCAATTCCTAGCAAGGTTTTCCAATTAAAATTAATGTATAAAATAGATGAAATAAAAAATACAATTCCTATTCTTTGTAAAACTCCAGGAAAACGAAGTGTTTCAAAGTCTTTAAAAAATGGAATGTACGGTAAGAAAGCATTTAAAAAGACCCCAAGACCTATTAATTTTAGGCTTCTAATGGTAATTTTTTTATAGGTAAATATATGGTTAGATTTATTTTTGTATGCAAAGTAGATTGAAATTCCAACAATAAATAAAAAGAAGGGAAATATTAAATCTGTTGGTGTTAGTCCATGCCATTTTGCGTGCTTAAGAGGAGGGTAGATGTGATTCCAAGTTCCTGGCGTATTTACCAAAATCATTGCAGCTATGGTAAATCCTCTTAAGATATCTACAGACTCAATTCTTGTATTCATAATAAATTAAAGTACTTTCGCGCTAATTTTTCTCCAAATTCTTATCAGTAAAAAACCAGAAACCATTGCAGAAATTGTAGTTGATATAGCCATTGTAGTTTCTCCATAAATCCAATAACCGGTAGAAAACATGCAACTATAAATAAGGATACAGCCTAACATCATCGCAAGAATTCCAGAAGGTACATTCCAACCTTCATTTTTATCATGAACTATTTCGACACCATCTTCAGTTGCCTGTTTAATAACCTTAGACCAACCAGGCCCTCCAGGTTGAGTTCGTTCATAAAATCTATTCAATACTTCCTTAGATTCAGGTTTTGTCACAAAAGTGGCAACTACCCATATGAAGGTAGTTACAAATACAACAAAGGGTATTTCTCCCCAACTAGGTAAAACTCCAGATTCAGCATCGAATAAATATCCTCCTAATGCGGTTGTTTTCAATGTAATTGATAGGATTCCAGAGGCAAACATTGCTGTGATTTCTGTCCATGAATTGATTCTCCACCAAAACCATCTTAAAATAAAAATTAACCCAGTTCCTGCGCCAAACAATAGCATCATTTCAAAAACCTCCATTGCATTCTGCATTAATAGTGCCAAGCCAGCACTTAACACCATTAAAAGAACCGTAGAAATTCTTCCAACAGCAACTAGTTTTTTTTCAGAAGCCTTAGGGTTGATTTGTTGTTTATAAAAATCAAATACGATATAGGATGAACCCCAGTTTAATTGTGTAGAAATAGTACTCATATAGGCAGCAATCAGAGACGCTAAAACAATTCCTAATAAACCGCTTGGCAATTTAGTTAACATAGCAGAGTAGGCCAAATCGTGCCCTAGTTTATCTTGAACAATATTTGGAAATGCCTCACTAATACTTGCGATATCTGGAAACACAACTAAGGATGCTAGCGCAACAAGAATCCAAGGCCAAGGACGCAAAGCATAATGCATAATATTAAAAAATAATGTTGCTGAAATAGCATGATTTGCATCTTTAGCCGCCAACATTCTTTGTGCAATATAACCCCCACCACCAGGTTCTGCTCCTGGATACCAAGAACTCCACCATTGAACAGCTAAAGGGATAACTAATAAGGTTATGATTGCCTCTGTATTATTAAAATCTGGTAATATTGATAATTTATCAATCACATTTTCATTCGTTAATAAAGCTTCTAAACCTCCAATCTCTGGTAGGTTTATTAAATAAACTGCTGCCCAAATAGCACCTCCTATAGCTACAAAGAATAAAATAAAATCGGTATAAATTACTCCTTTAAACCCTCCTATGGCACTAAATATTACGGTAACTAATCCTGCACTTAATACTGTTTGCCAGGGTTCTAGCCCTAGCATAATTCCACCTATTTTTATTGCAGCTAATGTTACTGCAGACATGGTAATCACATTAAAAATAACCCCTAAATAAAGGGCTCTAAATTTTCTTAAAAATTTTGCTGGTTTCCCACCGTAGCGTAATTCATAAAATTCTAAATCGGTTTTTACATTCGACTTACGCCATAGTTTTGCATATACAAATACGGTTAATAATCCTGTAATTAGAAAAGCCCACCAAACCCAGTTTCCAGAAACACCATTAGACCTTACAATATCTGTAACTAAATTTGGTGTGTCTGTAGAAAATGTGGTTGCGACCATAGATAAACCCAAAAGCCACCAGGGCATGGTTCTTCCTGACAAGAAAAATTCTGTTGAATTTTTACCAGATTTTTTTGAAACGTAGATTCCAATAAATAAGGTAATTGAAAAAAATAAAAAAATAAGAGAAATGTCTAAAGTAGATAGTTGAACCATATATTTTATTATAAAAATGGAATGTAAATATTTAATGGATATGGGTTAAATTAATTCTACCAATGACATAGAATTAGACCTAAACGGTTTTATTTAAGGAGTCGAAATTTTACTCCATGTTTAAAATTATACGTTTTGCATGATTCACATACTTTCTACCAATAGGAATTCTTGTCTTCCCAATTTCTACTAAATTCCCTTCAACACTTTTAACTTTATCTATGGCAAGTGTATATGATCTATGAACTCTAATGAAATTATTCTCTGGAAGTTCTTCAGTTATGCTTGTTAAAGATTTGTGTACAAGGTAATTTTCTGTAGTAGTAAATACTTTGATATAATCTTTCAAACTCTCTATATATAAAATGTCTTCAAACTTAATCTTCACAAGTTTTTTATCTACCTTTAGAAAAATAAAAGACTCATTATTATATACCTCTTCTTTTTGAATTCCTTTTTGTTGATATACTTTTTGCGTTATTTTATTTATTGTTTTTAAAAATCTATTAAAAGGTATTGGTTTCACTAAATAATCTAAAACATTTAAATCAAAACTCTCTACAGCATATTCTCTATATGCAGTTGTAATTATAACATTCGTTTTTGAGTTTAATGTTTTTGCAAAGTCTAAACCGCTCATCTTTGGCATATTTATATCTAGAAAAAGAGCATCAACTTCTCCGGTTTCTAATAGGTCTAGAGCTTCTAACGGGTTGTTAAACACATTGATAACCTCAAAATTTTGAAATTCTTTTAAGTGATTTTCAACAACTTTAATGGCTAAAGGTTCGTCATCAATAATTACGCATTTTATTTTCATAAACTAAAGATACTAAATTATAACTGTATTGATAATTCTACACTATAATTTTGTTTTTCTGTTTTGGTATTTAAAGTAAAGTTATCTTTATACAATAACTCCAACCTTCTTAAAACATTTTGATTTCCAATTCCATGATTTTTTTGATTTTCTGTAAATAAATTATAATTATTAATCACTGAAAAATTTAACAAATTAGAGTCTGTAACGTCAAACTCAATTAAAACATTTAGTTTATTATTGTCTATTGTACCGTGTTTAAAACAATTTTCAATAAAGGGCAAAAACAACAATGGAGGCACACTCTTATCTTCAAGGTTTCCACTCATATTTATTTTTACACTTACTTTTTCTCCAAACCTCAATCGTTCTAAATCTATATAATTTTGAATGTATTTTACCTCATTTAAAAGTCTTATTCTAGGTTCTTTGGCATCATATAAAATATATTCCATTATTCCCGAAAGCTTTAATACAACTTCTGGAGCTTCTTTAGAGTTTTCTAGGGTTAATGCGTACAAATTGTTAAGTGTGTTAAAAAAGAAATGTGGTTGAATTTGAGCTTTTAAAAATTTAAGTTCTGTTTTTAACTGACTTTCCTGTAGCAATTCAATTCTCTTTCTATCAAAGACCCAATCTGTTGCTAACTTTATGGTTGTAACTAATGCAACATCATAAATTCCTATTAAAAAAACGACCAAAATATGATTAAACGCATAAGCTTTTTGTGGTGTTTGAGACTCTGGCCACACATTCTCATTTATATATAAAAATATCAATTCGGTACGAACAATATAAAAGACAATTAAAGCGATTAAAAATCCAAAAATATACGTTATAATTTTTCTTTTAAAAAGAACCTTTGGCAGCAAAAAATATACGTGAAAATAAGCGAGTAACATTCCTAGAGTTACCGTAACTAGATTGGACTTAAAGGAATACCAATAATCCTCATAGTAGCTACCCCATCTAATAACATTGAGAAGAAAATAGCTGATCCAAAATATGAAATGATATTTTAAAGGGATCTTATAACTAATGTTTTTAAAAGTATTTTTCAATAAGAAAAGTATAAAAATTTGTACTAAAGGATGTAAATATAAGACATTAAAAAAAATAAAAAAATTAACTCTTTAATCAAAAAACAACTAATCTCTAAAAAGATGTCATTCATTGTTAATTTGATGTTGTTCGCATATTATTTTTTTATTTAGCTCCAATTCAAGTCTACTTTTATGGAAGATTAATTCAATATTAACCCTTAATTTATTTCATGAAAAATATTTACACAATACTAATTGCTGTCTTTTCATTTATGGTCTCTATAAATGTTCAAGCGCAAGAAAATAGTATATCGGGTACAGTAACATCTAAATCAGATGGCTCTACTTTACCAGGAGTTAGCGTTGTTCTAAAAGGAACAACAACAGGAACAGAAACAGACTTTGATGGGAAATACACAATCAAAGCATCTGAGGGAGACATTTTAAGTTTTTCATTTATAGGAATGAAAACAAAAGAAGTTACAGTGGGAAGTTCAGCCACAATAAATGTAGTTTTAGAGGATGACTCTGATCAATTAGATGAGATTGTAGTAACAGCATTTGGAGTTCAAAAAGAAGCAAAAAAATTAGGTTACGTTGTTCAAGAAGTGAATTCAAAATCTTTGAATATGGCGGCAGATCCTGATTTATCAAATGCATTAAGAGGAAAACTTGCAGGTGTTAATATTCAAGAGGGTGCTACTGGTCCTGGTTCTTCAGCCAATATTACCATACGTGGGATCACTTCTTTATCTGGAAACAATCAGCCGTTAATAGTTATTGATGGTGCAATAGTATCAAACACCAATGTTTCTCAAGGAGATTTTGCAGGAGGTTTTGATACTGGAAACGGTCTTTCAAATTTAAATCCTGATGATATCGAGAAAATTTCTGTTTTAAAAGCGGGGAATGCAACAGCACTTTACGGATACTTAGGAGCTTCAGGTGCCATCATAATTACAACAAAATCAGGTAGAACTGAAAAGGTAAAAGTATCTTTCAGCTCTTCAATTTCTATGGACAATGTGTTGGTAAGTCCAAAACTTCAAAACCAATATGGACAAGGAACATTTAATACTTTAACCAATGAACTTGAGTATAATATTATCGACGGTGGAAGTTGGGGACCAGCTTTAGACGGATCACAACGTGAACGTTTTGATGGTGTAGGAACAGCTCCTTACTCAGCAAATTCAGGAGACTTTGAGGATTTCTACAATACAGGTACAACCTTAAATAATTCCATTATAGTTTCTCAAGCGAAAGACGACTTTGACTTCAAATTATCTTATGCAAATTTAGAAAATGAGTCTATTCAAGCTGGAACTAAGTTCAAAAGAAACAACTTTGGCTTCAAAGGAGGCTTAGATTTGAATGATAAAATTCGAGTTTCTGCAAAAATGGATTACATCAATCAAAAAGGAACTAATAGACCCGAATTAACAGATGGTCAGTCCAATACTGTAAAATCTCTTTCATTAAAACCACGAAATATTTCAAACAGTTTATTGTTTGAAAATTATTTGACGCCAGATGGAGCTCCGAATAACTGGGCTGGGAGTTTTATAATGAACCCATACTATACGGCCAATACTTTACTCAATGAAGATGAAGTAGATAGATATATTGGTTTAGTTAGTATTGAGGCAGATTTATTTAAAGGCTTAAAGGTACTTGGTAAAATTTCTCAGGACGCTTCATACACAAATGCTTTTATTTATAGAAGACAAGACGCTTTTGATATTGCTCCAAATGGGAGATTAGATGAGTTTAATACCGTAGCTAAATTAAAAAGTTACGACCTATTATTTACTTATAACAATGAGCTTTCCAAAGATTTTGATCTTTCGGCAACATTTGGTTTAAACAGAATAGAATCAAGTTTTAAATCTATTGTTAATACAGGTGAAACTTTTGTTCAAGAAAACTTTTTCTCTTTTAATAATTTCGAGTCAAAAAATATCAACCCTACATTACTTAGAAGCAAGTCCAATTCTGTTTTTGGAACTGCCACATTAGGTTACAAAGGCTATGCTTATTTAGAATTAAGTGCGCGTAATGATTGGTCTTCCACATTACCAATTGATAATGCATCTTTCTTTTACCCTGGTGTAGGGGCAAGTATTGTATTAAGTGATGCAATACCAAGTATTGTCAATAATGATGTATTGAGTTATTTAAAACTTAGAGGAGGGTATGCGAAAACTGGAAATGCCACATCTCCAGGAAGATTGGCAAACACTTACAATATTTCCTCTTCTCAATACAATGGACAGTTATTCTACTTCTTTGGTTCTTCAGAAGAAGGAGCTGGAGCAGGTCCAGCATTAAACAACCCTAATTTAGTAGCGGAATTGTCTACAAATTTAGAGTTTGGGGCAGATGCCAGATTCTTTGATAATCGTTTAAGATTAAATGCCACCTATTATACCGTTGACACAGAAGATCAAATTTTAGAATTATCACTTCCGCCAGCTACAGGAGCAAATAGCCAACTTATAAACGCAGGATTAATAAGAAATAATGGTATTGAATTAACTTTATCTGCGGATATTATTAAAAATGAAAAATTTACATGGACATCAGATTTTAATTTTTCTCAAAACAATAGTAAAATCGTAGAATTAGACCCACAAATAGATGTGCAAATCAAAGAAAGACAATTCAATGACGTTGTACAAGTAGGAGCAAAAGTTGGTGAATCTCTTTGGACTTTATTTGGTTCTACATACATGAGAGATGACAGTGGTAATATTTTATATGATTCAGATGGTTTGCCTATGGTTGGAGGAATAGATAAGATTGGTTCTACAAATCCAGATGCTTTAGCAAACTTAAGAAATACATTTACTTATGAGAATTTTTCATTATCTTTCTTATTAGATGCAAAATTTGGAGGAGATGTATTTTCTTTTTCAGATTTAAACCGAGCTACTTCTGGTACAGATGTTATTACTCTTCAAGGAAGAGATTATTTTACAGGAGGACAGGGAATTTCTGTTCCTGATGGAGCAATTATAGACGGGACATTAAATCCAGATGTTGTAGCAAGAGGAGTGAACCCTCAACAATATTGGGGAAGACTTGGACAAATTTCTGAACATTGGGTCCAAGATGCAAGTTTTGTTAAGTTAAGAGAAATAACTTTAACTTACAACTTCTCAAATACTGTATTAGATAAGCTAAATGTATCTAAATTATCTGTAGGATATTTCGGAAGGAATTTAGCAATATTATATAAGAATACAGATAATTTTGATCCTGAAACAGGATTCAATAATAGTTTTAGTGGTGTGGAGTATTTCGGATTTCCATCAACCTCTAGTCATGGTTTAAGATTAAATGTAGAATTTTAAAAAAAGCAAAATGAAAATATCAAAAATATTATTAACAGGCCTATTTGTTTCAGCTTTCTTTTTGAGTTGTACAAATGATTTTGAAGAAATTAATACTGATTTAAATAATCCAGTTAGCGCTCCAATTGACGGAATTATGGCAGGAGTTCAGTATTTTGAGTTTGCAGAGCCACGTTTTTTAACATGGCGTGGGAATTTGATTTATTCCAGTCAGTTTGCCAACCAATTCAGCTATAATTATGCAGGTGCATGGTTTGGCGCAGATGCATTCCAAAACAATCAAGGATGGACAAATGCAGTATTTGATAATTCCTATACGAAAGTAACATTAAACACAAGAAACCTATTAAATCATTATGAAGAGGCTGGAGATACCAACGGTGCAGCTGTTTCGAGAATTATGATGTCTTGGTTTTTTCAAAAAATGACAGATATATATGGAGATGTACCCTATAGTGAACTTATAGGAAATACTGCAATCCTAGAAAATCCGAGACCAAGTTATGATAACCAAAAAGAAATATACAGAGGTATTCTAAACGATTTACAGATACAAATTGCAGCTATCGGTTCATCAACTTCTATTATTGAAGGTGCTGATGGAGATTACGTTTATCAAGGAGATCCACAAAAGTGGAAAGCTTTTGCAAATACCCTGCGTCTTAGAATGGCTCTAAGAAGTAGAGACGCATATATTGCAGATGGAGAACAATCATTTATTGATGGTGTTATCAACGAGTGTCTTTCTAATGCACTCATTGATAATTCTAATGGAGCCTATTTAAAAAGATCAACCTCTCCTTTAATTCTCTCATTCTTAGACGGAGGTTTTGAAGATATATATCATGGTTTTGGTGGAATAGGTTCTAAATTTACCATTGCAAAGAGATACATTGATATGCTTCAGGATAACAATGACCCACGTTTATCTCAGGTAGCTGAACCAAGTGTAAATGGCGGTATTTATAATGGGTCTGCTATAGGATCAAGAAACCCTATAAGTAGAGATGATTTATCCAATCCTTCTTCATTGATTATTGGGAGCTCAACTACTGATGTAGAAAGTATTGTTCCAATCAAAGTGCTATCTTCAGCAGAATCATACTTTTTACAAGCAGAAGCTGCAGTCTTAGGTTATGGAGGGAATGCAAACGCACTATACCAGAGTGGTATTAGTGCCAGTATGACATATTGGGGTGTTGAAGCATCTGACGCATCTAATTTTATCAATACAGAATCAATAGCAACTCTCTCAGGGTCTAATGATGCTATGTTAAATATGATTTGGAATCAACGTTGGTTAAATGGTTTAATGAATGGATATGAGAGTTGGTCATTGGTTAGACGTACAGATTTAATACCAGATCTAACTGATGATACAAATTTTTGGGTTACTCAACCAAATAATGGTTCGGTTCCAAAAAGATTACCATATTCAGCAACAGAAATTGTTGCGAACTCTGAGAGTGTTCAGAATGCGATTGATGCTCAAGGACCTGACCAAATGAACACTAATATTTGGTGGGACATTAACTAATTAAAAATAGTATGTGATTATTTTTAAATATTTGATTGATTAATTCAACCGAAAATGATTCGTTCATTTTCGGTTGTTTTTTGTGTGTAATTTTCTGTTTTTGGTCGAAAAAATTTAGAAATAGAATAGAACTAGTATAGTTTAGTATGTGAATACAGAAATAATTTAAATTAAAAGAATATGCTTCATCAAAGACAAACTTCTTACCAACCTGTGGGTAAATTTGAAGATACAAGATTTGAAAAAATTCATAATATAACTTACAAATCATCTATTGAAGCTTCTATTTTAGTAGCTCAAGAAATTGCAGCCTTAATTAAAGAAAAGCAGCAAGAAAATAAAAACTGTATTCTAGGATTAGCTACTGGATCATCTCCTATAAAAGTATATGAAGAGCTTGTTAGAATGCATAAAAAAGAGGGGTTAAGCTTCGAAAATGTTATTACATTTAATTTAGATGAATACTTTCCTATGGATAAAAGTAACATTCAAAGTTACTTTTATTTTATGCATGAGCATCTTTTTAATCATGTAAATATTTTACCTGAAAATATTAATATTCCAGACGGAACTGTATCCATAGAAAATCTTCACCAATATTGTATCGATTACGAGATGAAAATTAAAGCGGTAGGAGGCCTAGATTTTCAGCTTTTAGGAATTGGTAGAACAGGTCATATTGGGTTTAATGAACCAGGTTCTCATCTCAATTCTGGAACAAGAATAATAACATTAAACAACATCACAAGAGTGGATGCCGCGCCTTCATTTTTAGGAATTGAAAATGTTCCAAGAAAAGCAATAACAATGGGAATTGGTACTGTAAGAGATGCGAAAAGAATTGTACTTTTAGCTTGGGGTGCAAATAAAAATACCATTATAAAAGAGACTATTGAAGGGCAGATTAGCGCTGCTGTTCCTGCTACATATTTACAACAACACAACAACACAACTTTTGTTTTAGATGAAGATGCTTCATCAGAATTAACACGTATAAAAACACCTTGGTTGGTAAAATCATGTGTGTGGAATAATGCTTTAAAATTAAAAGCAGTTACTTGGTTGAGTACTCTTTTAAACAAACCAATCTTAAAATTAACAGACAAAGACTATAATAATAATGGGATGTCTGGGCTTTTAACAGAAGAAGGAACTGCCTATGATTTAAACATTAAAATGTTTAGTATATTACAAAGTACTATCACAGGTTGGCCTGGAGGAAAACCTTTTGCAGATGATTCTAATAGACCAGAGAGGGCAATTCCAGACAAAAAGAGAATTATTATTTTTAGTCCTCATCCAGATGATGATGTAATTTCTATGGGAGGTACCTTTGATCGACTAGTACAGCAAGGTCATGAAGTACACATTGCATATCAAACTTCTGGAAATATTGCCGTTTCAGATGAAGAGGCTTTTAAGTTTGCAGAGGTTTCTAAAAGCATTCATTCAGATTCTAAAAAATTTAATGAGATCATAGAATTTATAAAAAATAAAAAAGGAAACGATGTTATAGATTCTTTAGCTGTTAGAAAACTGAAAGGATCAATTCGTAGAAGTGAATCCCTTGCTGCAACAAGATATTTTAATTTACCTGATGAAAATGTACATTTTCTAAACCTTCCGTTTTATGAAACAGGAACTATAAAAAAAGGGAAATTATCTAAAGATGATCTTGCCATAATGAAAAATGTTATTGATGCTGTAAAACCCCATCAAATTTATGCTGCTGGAGATTTAGCAGATCCACATGGAACTCATAAAGTTTGTTTAGATGTCCTTTTTATGGCTTTAGAAGAAATGAAGTCTGAAAAAAAATACATGAAAGACTGCTGGGTTTGGTTGTATAGAGGCGCATGGCATGAGTGGGATTCTCACGAAATTGAAATGGCCATACCAATGAGCCCTGATCAAGTTTTAAGAAAAAGGCATGCCATTTTTTATCATCAATCTCAAAAAGACGGTGTGATGTTTCAAGGAGATGATTCTAGAGAGTTCTGGGTTAGAGTTGAAGATAGAAATAGGTTAACCGCAAAAAAATACAATGACTTGGGTTTAACGGACTATGCTGCAATTGAAGCATTTAAAAGGTATTATTTTTAATAATGAAAAAAATACTAATTTCTTTAATTATCATCTGTAGTTTCTCAAAATGTACTCAAAAAACCTCCTTAATTACAAGCAATACAATTGAAGGAACTTGGAAAATGGTGTATGCTGAAATTATTGAAGATGGTATAATAAAACCAAAAGATCTATCAAATACAACCTTTATAAAAATTATTAATAAAAGCCATTTTTCTTTTTTTAATCAAGAAAATTTTGGCAATAAAAATTTTTATAGTGGTGCTGGCACCTATTCTTTAAAAGGGAATAATTATAAGGAAACATTGAATTTCACAACTGTAGCAGCATTAAAAAATCATCAATTTTCATTTAATATCACCACCAAAGGTGATACCTTAATTCAAACAGGGATTGAAAAAGTATCAGCTGCAGGAATAAACAGATACATCACAGAAAAATATATAAAATTAAACGAATGAAAAAAATCATTTTAATACTACTTGTTGGAATATTTCATCAATATTTATTTTCTCAAGAAAAACTTAAGGAAAAATATAATTTAATGCCTTGGCCACTTCAGATTAGTGAAAATAATACTGATTATCAAATTAATGAAAGGTTAACAATCTCTATCTCTGGAGAAGATTCTAAGAAAAGAGTTACAAATGCTTCTGTTCAGTTTTTAAGAAGGCTTTCCAATAGAACAGGTGTTTTTATAAACACAGGATTCCCTGTAAAGGATAGCAATACATCTATAAAGATTCGTTTCGAAGCTGTTTCAGATTTAACGATAGCTAGTAATGAAACCTATTCTCTAGAGATCAATGAAACTAATATTTTAATTAATGCTAAAACAGATGTTGGAGCTTTACGAGGATTAGAAACACTTTTACAATTGGTTCATTTTAATAAAGAAGGGTATTATTTTGAGGGGGTAAACATTCAGGATGCCCCAAGGTTTGTATGGAGGGGTTTAATGATAGATGCTGCGCGCCACTTTCAACCAATTTCTGTCTTAAAAAGAAACTTAGATGCAATGGCATCTGTAAAACTAAATGTTTTTCATTGGCATTTAACAGATGATCAGGGTTTTAGAGTTGAATCTAAAGTCTTTCCTCGGCTACAAAAACTTGCCTCTGATGGGTTGTTTTATACACAAGATCAGATAAGAGAACTTGTAGCTTATGCATCTAATTTAGGAATTAGAGTGGTTCCAGAATTGGATGTTCCTGGTCATGCTTCAGCAATTTTAACCGCATATCCTGAGTTGGGGAGTAAAGATAATTACGAATATAAAATTGAACGTTTTTCGGGTGTTTTTGACCCTACTTTAAACCCATCTAAAGAGGTTACATATCTTTTTTTAGAAACTTTATTTAGAGAAATTACACCTTTATTTCCAGATGAATATTTTCATATTGGCGGTGATGAAAATGAGGGAAAACATTGGGATGAAAATAAAGACATTCAAGTTTTTAAAAAGAAACACAACCTAAAAACCAATCACGATTTACAAACGTATTTCAATATCAGACTAGAGAAAATTTTAAAAGGATTTGGAAAAAAATTAATGGGTTGGGACGAAATTTTAACACCCTCCATACCCACGTCTGCTGTGATACATTCTTGGAGAGGAAAAAACGAGGGGTTAAAACAAAGCACTCTTATTGAAGCAGCTAAAAATGGATATCAAACTGTACTTTCTAATGGATATTATATAGATAGAATGTTGTCGGTAGCACACCATTATTCTGTAGATCCAATTGGAGATGCAATTTTAACAAAAGAAGAGCGCGAAAAAATTTTAGGAGCAGAAGCAACCATGTGGAGTGAATTGGTTACTCCCCAAACAATAGATTCTAGAATTTGGCCAAGAACAGCAGCAATAGCAGAACGTTTCTGGTCTGCCAAAAAAGTAACAGATATAGATAATATGCGAAAAAGATTGAAAGTTATTAATTTTCAATTAGAAGAATTAGGCATAAGCCATATTAAAAACAGAGATGTAATTTTAAGAAACATTAGCAATTATCAAAACATAGATGCATTAAAAACACTCTCTAAAATTTGCGAACCCCTAAAAATATATTCTAGAAACAAAAACGGAACAGAATACAAAACATTCTCTCCTTTTACACTTTTTGCAGATGCCTGTTCTGCAGATGCAGAAGACGCTGTTTCTTTTAATAAGCATGTTAATTTATTTTTTGAAAATAATACTGAAAACAACTTACATCAAATAAAAAGCTATTTGAAAAATTGGTCTAATAATTATACTAATTTTAAAGAAATAAAACCAAACCCTATTACGAAATCTTTAGAACCCTTGTCTAAAAACGTATCCCTTATTTCTAAATTACTTCATTCATCACTTCAAAATAAAAAAATTACAAAAAATGAACTAACCAAGCTAACAAGTATAATGGAGCAACTTAAAGAACCTTGTCAAGATGTAGAGTTGGCAATTATAGCTTCATTAAACAAGTTAATCAATTTCTGTAAAACTAATTTTCTAACCAACATAAAGATTAAGTAATGAAAACTAATGTAGAAATCTCTTTTACAGCTCCTTATTACGAATTGAATAAAAAAGCTTGTTTTACTTCTAAGAGTAAGTATTATACATTTGTTAATTGGGTAAGTGGTGAATTTGATTTGTACTTACAAGATGAAAAATCAAACGAATTATCTGTTTTTTTCCCTGAAGGGAATTTTCATATTAAAAACGAAGTAGAAAATGGTGCTATTGTTGCCGAAATTAATTTAGAAAGTAAATTATTGGAAAAGGGACAGCTAATTTTTGAAAAAATCATGTCTGTTTACAATCTTTTAGTAAAAAACTAAAACATGATTTTAATAGCAGAAAGTGGTTCAACAAAATGTGATTGGGTTATTTTACAAAGTTCTAATAAACAAATTACCCGAGTTAGAACAAAAGGTTTAAATCCTGCTATTTTAAAAAAGAAAGCATTACAAAAAATTATTGTCAGCAATCCTCTTCTCCATAAAAACAAAGAACAAATAAACACTATCTACTTCTTTGGAGCTGGTTGTAATACCACAAAAAATAACCAAAAAATTAAAACCGTTTTATCTAATTTCTTTACCAATGCTACTTCTATAATTGAAGAAGATATGATGGCAGCGGTCTATGCTTCGGTAAATGAACCAGCTATTGTTTCAATATTGGGAACTGGCTCTAATTGTTGTTATTACAATAATAACACTATTGTTAAAAAAACTCCATCTCTTGGTTTTATGGTTATGGATGAGGGAAGTGGCAACTATTTTGGTAAAGAACTTTTAAAAAGTTATTACTATAAGAAAATGCCAGAAGAATTGTCTTTTTCTTTGGGTAATAAATTTAATTTGAAAGAAGAAAAGGTTATAAAAAAATTATATCAATCTAAAACTCCAAATAAATACTTAGCAAGTTTTGCCCCTTTTATTTTTGAAAATCAAGAGCATCTTTTTATCAAAGAAATAATTAAAAAAGGGATACAAAAGTTTGTAGAAAATCAGATATTACAATTCTCAAAAGAACTGGAAACTAAACCACTACATTTTGTAGGTTCGATTGCTTACCACAGTAGAGAATACATAACAAAAGAATTGGCAAAACATGGTTTAAAACCCTCTGGTTTTGTAAGAAGACCAATAGATAATCTAATTACCCATATCTTAAAGATAAATTAAAAATTTTCAAATGAAGTTTAAAGACATCACGGTAAAAGCCAGTGTATCCGATAAAATTGGTTGGTCTACTGGCGTTTCAATGGTCGATATTAATAACGATGGTTGGCTAGATATTTATGTTTGTAAATCGGGTTCTTTAGAGAGCCATTAAAATAGGAAAAACAAACTCTTTATCAATCTGAAAAATAATACATTCAAAGAAAGTGCTACAGAATACGATATAGATCACTCTGGCTTTTCTACACAAGCGTACTTTTTTTGATTTTGATACTGATGAAGATTTAGATCTCTATTTAGTAAATCACAGACAGGATTTTAGGAATAATATAGATATAGATCCTAAAATTCAACAAAATAAAGAAGATTATAATTGATGGGGTTTTGCATTGTATCCTACTACAAAAAAATGATAGACTAACATTTTTAAAAGCGAAAAACACAAATGCATAAGGCTTAAATAAAAAATAAATATCACTTCTTTGGCTTAAAGTATCAAAGAAGTGATATTGTGATAATTTATTTACCTCCCAGCATTAATATTTCATTACAAACAATTTCAGTAATGTATCTTTTTTCTCCTTCTTTGGTTTCATAATTTCTTGAAGTTAGTTTTCCTTCAACGGCAACTTCACTTCCTTTTTCAAGATATTTTTCTATTATTTCTGCTGTTTTATTCCAGGCAACAATAGTATGCCATTGCGTATCTGTTACTTTTTCTCCTTTTGCATTTTTATAATTTTCATTCGTTGCAATAGAAAATTTTGCTAATTTTTTACCACTCTCTAAAGTGATGATTTCTGGGTTGTTTCCTAAATTCCCAATTAACTGTACTTTGTTTCTTAACGTACTCATAAGATAAGGTTTTAAATTAATATATTGTTTTTGTCAATTCGTTTTGACACTGCAAAATTGAGAAGAAGAAGAAGTTGTATTCGGTTATAAAACAATTACTTTCGGTTGTAATTGTTTGTAGTCGTTTGTAAACGAATATTTTTAATTATATTTGAGAGATGGAAACTAAAAAGTGTTTAGAGTGTGAAGAGTCATTAAAAGGCAGAATAGATAAGAAATATTGTTCAGATTATTGCAGAAATTCCTACAATAATAGAATAAATAAAGACAGTAAAAATCTCATTAGAAATATTAATAATCGACTTCGAAAAAATTATAAAATTTTATCAGAATTAAATCCACAAGGAAAAACAAAGGTTACTAGAACAAAATTATATGACAAAGGTTTCGATTTTAAATTTTTTACATCGATCTATACAACCAAAACTGGAAACACTTATTTTTACATCTATGATGAAGGATATTTGGCTTTAGAAAATGAAACTTTTTTATTGATTAAAAAAGACTAGCATTTTTATAGGTATTCAATGGGTTATAGACTTAATTTAAAAAATATAGGTTCGTGAAAGCGCTATTAGTCTTTTAAATATTAAGTTCAATAATGAATTGAAAAAGTGAAATTTAATTTGTAGCTTGCTCATAAATTTAAGAATGTTAAAGTTATATATCTAAAATTAGTTTATATATATTTTCAAATAAAAACCCTGAATAATGAAAAAAAATAATAAATTCACAAAAAGTACCTTACTGGTACTAATGTTTATGTCATTCTTAACTATCGGGTCATCAGATGGTTATTCGCAAACTTCAAAAATGGAAGGCACTATTCTTGGCCTAGGAACCAATAATCAACTTTATGTTTGGGAAAACAATGCATGGAAATACATCCCTAATAGTGGTTATGTTATTGATATTGCTGTAATGAAAAATGGAACCATAATTGGTGTTGGTAAAAATAATCAATTATATCTTCGAAATAATAATGTATGGCAAAACATCCCTAACAGTGGCTTAGTTTCATCTGTTGCTGTTGAAAAAGACGGTACAATTCTAGGGTTAGGTGTTGGTAAAAGTAAAGATCTATATAAATGGGTAAGCTCTACTTTATCGAGTAAGTGGGAACGAATCCCTAACAGTGCTGGTGTTTCTGATATTACAATTATGAAAGATGGCACTATCTTAGGAATTGGAGGTAATAAACAGTTGTATACAAGAAAAGGCGGTAAGTGGAATCAAATTCCAAACAGTGGTTCTATAATTGATGTTGCGGTTACAAAAGATGGAACTATTTTGGGGGTTGGTACCAAAAACAAAATGTATAAATGGGTGAAAACTGGTTTGTATTCTGCATGGGAAGAAATACCAAATAGTAAGGGGGTAATTGCTATTGCTGTAAAATAAAACTCAAAGAATCAAAAAATATTATTATTTCTTGCCAGTGTAAACCCAAGATTTAGACTATACTTATTTCCATGTGTTTCCTTTTAAAGTCATAGCAGCTTTAAGGATGTCTTTCTGACTTAATAGCCCAACTAGTTTTCCTTTATCAACTACAGGAAACCTTCTTCTGTGAGAGCTAATAAATTTGAATGCCGCATCAAAAATATTCATATTCTTGTCTATGGTATCAACAACTTTTACCATATATTTTCCAACTGTATTGTTCGTGTCAGAAGGCATATTGTAATATTTACTCTCAGAAATATGTTTAAGACAATCCGTTTCAGAAATGATACCAATGAGATCATTTTTTTCATTAACTACGGGACCACCAGAAATTTTATAGGTAATTAATTGATTGATTACATGGTCTAGAGAATCATCTGCTTTAAAAACAATTAATTCTGTTGTCATATAATCTCCAACCAAAATTTGTTCGCTTGGTTTGTTTTGAGAGGTATCTCTTTTTCCTTGAAAATTTTTAATCCCCATGATAATTTGTTTTTGATTCCCCTTAAAGTTATAGAATTATATGGTAGTACACAAATTATTACTCAAAGAAAAACTAAAACTATAAATTTATTATTGTAGATTCTTTATGCCTTAAATCTATATATGGGAAATGTAATTTTTGTTATTTAGGAGAAATCTTTTTTTATGAAAAGAGGTCTTTTTTAACCGATCAACTAGGAAATCAAGACCAAGAAAAATGATTCTGATTTTAAGTGAATAAAAGTAGTTTTTTATCTCTTGGTTTTAGGGCACTTCATTAATCTATTTCAGAAACACGTAAGGTATTTACCATTCCTTTTGCTTCAACTGGCATAGAGGTTAGGTTAATCATTAAATCGCCATTAGCAACATACCCTTTTTCTTTGGCTATTTTATTAATGTCTACAACGGTATCATCTGTACTTAAATTTTTATCATAATAAAATGCTCGCACTCCCCAAAGAAGGTTTAATTTTCCAAGAATTCTTCTTTCAGATGAAAATGCCAATACATGCGACTTTGGTCTCCAAGCAGAAATCTGAAAGGCTGTATAACCGCTATTTGTTAGGGTAGAGATTGCCGCTGCTTTTGTATCATTTGCCATTAAAGCTGCATGATAACAAATTGATTTTGTAACAAACCTATTGGTTCTTATGTGAGGTGGGTTTTGTGGTACTTTTATTAAAGGAGAATTCTCTACGCTTTTAATAATTTCAGTCATTTTTTTAATAACTCTTATTGGATATTTCCCAATGGAGGTTTCTCCTGAGAGCATTACGGCATCTGATCCATCCATAATAGAATTGGCAACATCGTTTACTTCTGCTCTGGTGGGCACAGAATTTTCAATCATTGTTTCCATCATTTGGGTAGCAATAATGACAGGAATTCTTGCTTTTTTTGCTCTTCTAACCAACATTTTCTGAATTAGAGGAACTTCTTGCATTGGTATTTCTACACCTAAATCTCCACGAGCAACCATTAATCCATCACAATAGGGAATTAATGAATCTATATTATCTACCGCCTCTGGCTTCTCAATTTTGGCAATTACAGGAACTCTATACTCTGAATGTTGTGCTATTAAATCTCTTAACATTCTTAAATCTACTGGTGTTCTAACAAAAGAAAGTGCTATCCAATCTACTTGTAAGCTCAAGGCAAAAATGGCATCTTCTTTGTCTTTTTTAGTTAGCGCAGGTAAAGAGATAGCTGTATTTGGGAGATTTACCCCTTTTTTAGATTTTAATGCACCCCCAACGATAACTTTGGTAACTACTTCTGTTTTTTTATCGGTAGAAACTACTTCAAAAAATAACTTCCCATCATCAACTAAAATTTGTTCGCCAACTTTTACATCTTTTGGGAAGTGGCCATAGGTCATAAATGCTCTCTCTTTGTTTCCAATACATTTCTCTGTTGTAAAGGTAAAAGTATCTCCAGTATTTAAAACAACACCTTCTTCCATTACACCAATACGTAATTTTGGCCCCTGTAAATCTGCTAAAATTGCTACATTATATCCATGTTCTTTGTTAATTTCTCTAATGGTTTTTACCTTCAATTTTACATCTTCGTAAGTTGCATGAGAAAAATTTATTCTAAAAACATTTACCCCAGCTGTTGCTAACTCTTTTAAAATTTCTTTAGTTTCAGTTGCTGGTCCTAGGGTTGCTACAATTTTAGTTTTTTTGTTATTTGGCATTTTTAAAATATTAAAAAGTCTTTAGACTTTAAGGTGTTTTTATCTATTTGATAAGAGGTAATTACTTGGTTTACCTCTTTTATTTTTTGAATTGTTTTTGTTAGGCATGCGAACTCTATGTCACCAGAAATTTTGATAAAAAAATCAATATTTTTCTTTTCTGGAATTAAGTATGTTTTTGTTTCTGTAAATAATGGAAGGCCATTAGATGTTGTAGCTTTTTCTTCCTTGATACTGTTTGAAATTAAAAACCAATCAAAGTCATACTTTACATTTATATATTTATAAATAGAAAAAGACGCATTGTTTTTTTTATTCTCAAAGTCTAGATTAAAATCTGCTTTTTTAAAACTTATTTTTAAATGTTGATTTAATAGATAAGCGAGTTTATAATCTTCTAAAACGGTATGGATTCCAATCAGAGAATACTCTTCTTCGCAGAAATCATCAAAACCTAGAGAGTGAATTTGCATAAATCTTTTAAGAATTTATTGTATACTTAACTGTGCTAAATTACAACTTTGTTTATGAAGTTATAGTTAAAATTAACGAAAACGATATCGTTTTAGCTATTTTGAAATTTGATCCTGAAAAGTGTAATAAACTCTTTTAGAAGCTAACTCTTCGGCTTTTTTCTTTGAAGTAGCTCTTCCTTTAGCTACCTGAACACCATCAATACTTATTTTTACACTAAAATGCTTCACATTTTCATTTCCTGTATCTTCATAGGTATTAAAAGAATATTTTTTCTTTTGTTTCTGACACCATTCTATGATTAAGCCTTTATAGCTAGTAATTTTACCTTCTAGTTTTTCAATATCCACATAAGGTATAATTACTTTTGCATGGATAAATTTTTGACAGAAATTATATCCTTTATCTATATAAATGGCGCCCACTAAAGCTTCAAAAATATTGCCATGAATATTCTCTCCAACATTTGTTTGTTCTATATTACTTTTCACAAATCGAATAAGACCTAAATCTTTCCCTAGTTCATTTAAATGGGCTCTACTTACAATTTTAGATCTCATTTGAGTTAAGTAACCTTCAGATCCATTTGGAACTTTTTTGTATAAGTATGATGAAATTACAGAGCCTAGAATAGAATCACCCAAAAACTCTAATCGTTCATAATTTATAGGGATTCCTTTTTTATCTGTTATTTGAACAGACCTATGCGTAAAGGCTTTTTTGTATTTATTGATTTTTTTTGGAGAAAAAGTAAGTAATTTTTTTAAATCGTTATATAGTTCAATATCTTCATCAGAATTCGATTGAACTATTTTACGAATAAAATTCATAAATTACTCATCTAATTTCTTAAATGCAACACATGCATTATGGCCTCCAAAACCAAACGTATTACTCATCGCTACTTTAATATCTCTTTTTTGAGCCTTATTAAGGGTGAGATTTAATTCTGGATTAATTTTCTCATCAATTGTAGTGTGGTTTATGGTTGGTGGCACAATACCATTTTTTAGAGCTAAAATTGAGGCAATAGACTCTATAACTCCAGCGGCTCCTAATAAATGACCTGTCATGGATTTTGTAGAGTTGATATTGATGTTTTTGGCATGATTTCCAAAAACTTCTGAAATTGCTTTTAATTCAGCAACATCACCAAGTGGTGTAGAGGTACCATGTGTATTAATATGGTCTACCTCTTCTGGCTTTATTCCAGAATTTTCTAAACAATTTTTCATTACCGCCATCACTCCAATTCCTTCGGGGTGTGGGGCTGTAATATGATAAGCATCAGAAGACATTCCGCCCCCAATTACTTCGGCGTAAATTTTAGCACCTCTTGCTTTGGCATGTTCATATTCTTCTAAAATAATTGCTCCTGCACCTTCCCCTAAAACAAAACCTTCTCTAGTGGCATCAAATGGTCTTGATGCTGTTTCTGGGCTATCATTTCTAGTTGATAAAGCTTGCATGGAGCTAAAACCTCCAACTCCTGCAATTGCAATTGCGGCTTCACTACCACCGGTAACAATAACATCGCAATGCCCTAAACGAATGTAGTTTAATGCATCTATCATCGCATTTGCAGAGGATGCACATGCTGAAACGGTTGTGTAATTTGGCCCCATAAATCCATTTTTTATGGAAATATGTCCTGGCGCAATATCGGCAATCATTTTTGGAATAAAGAAAGGATTAAATTTTGGGGTTCCATCTCCTTTGGCATATTCTAACATTTCATTTTGAAAAGTTTCTAAGCCGCCAATTCCTGCTCCCCAAATAACTCCCACTCGTAGTTTATTAATCGTTTCTAGATCTAAATTCGCATCTGTAATTGCTTCGTCTGAGGCAACAATTGCATACTGCGTAAATTTATCCATTCTACGAGATTCTTTTCTGTGAATAAAATCATTCACATTAAAGTTTTTAACTTCACATGCAAAACGAGTTTTGGACTTGGAAGCATCATAATGCGTAATAGGTGCTGCTCCGCTAACTCCGTTAACTAAAGAGGTCCAATATTCTTCAATATTATTTCCTATGGGCGTTAATGCTCCAAGTCCAGTAACTACAACTCGTTTTAATTGCATATAAAATTATTTACTTTTTTGCTGTTTCGATATAGCTTACTGCTTGACCAACTGTACCAATATTTTCGGCTTGATCATCTGGAATTTGAATATCGAATTCTTTTTCGAATTCCATAATTAACTCAACAGTATCTAAAGAATCTGCTCCTAAATCATTTGTGAAGCTAGCTTCTGTTGTTACTTCGTTATCGTCTACTCCTAATTTGTCTACGATAATCGCTTTTACTCTTGATGAAATGTCTGACATAACTTTCTATTTTTTTAAAATTTAAATCGAGGCAAAAATACAAATCTTATTAATTCTAGCTAACTTTTGCCTAGAAAATGATTCCTAAAGTAAATAAAATTCTTTAATCTTTTACTATTCTAATGACTTTGTTAATAATTATTCTTTTTTTTGTACCCTAGAAATCTAGTTATGAAGCGTATTATTATTTTTGCATCTGGTTCTGGAACGAACGCAGAAAATATTATAAAGTTTTTTAATCGTACAAAAACTGCTAGGGTTACAAGGGTGTTGTGCAACAATGAAGACGCTAAGGTTTTTGAAAGGTGTAAAAATTTAAATATCAAGTGTTTGCACTTTAAGAAAGCAGATATTTTTTCGTCTGAAAGGGTTTTGAATTTATTAAAAGAACATGCAGATTATATAATATTAGCGGGTTTCTTATGGAAAATTCCTACCAATATTATTGAAAATTTTCCCAAAAAAATCATTAATATTCATCCTGCATTATTGCCAAAATACGGCGGGAAAGGGATGTATGGAATGAATGTTCATAAAGCTGTAAAAGAAAATAAAGAGACCGAAACGGGCATCACAATTCACTATGTAAATGCCAATTATGACGAAGGAGCAATTATTTTTCAGGCAAAAACAGCTCTTGCTAAGGATGATACACCAGAAATGATTGCCCAAAAAGTCCATATTCTAGAACAAAGGTATTTTCCGAGGGTTATTGAAGAAACAATAATGAGCATCAATGAGTAAAAAAAAATTTTATGTGGTTTGGAATGGACGAAAAAAAGGAGTTTTTACTTCTTGGAAAGTCTGTAAAGCACAAATTGATGGTTTTGAAAATGCTCAATATAAATCTTTTGCCAGTCTAGATGAGGCAGCAATTGCGTTTTCTAAAAATTACAAAGACTATACAGGCAAAAACACCAGCAAACCAAGATTATCTCCTGAAGAAAAAAATAAATACGGCACTCCTAACTTAGACAGTATTTGTGTTGATGCTGCTTGCTCAGGAAATCCCGGCACAATGGAATACAGAGGTGTTTTAACACACAATAAAAAGCAACTATTTATAAAAGGGCCTTATGCAAAAGGCACCAATAATATTGGAGAGTTTTTAGCATTGGTACATGGAATTGCATTTTTAAAGCGTAAAAATAAAGAGGATATCCCTATTTATTCTGATTCTAAAATTGCCATGAGTTGGGTACAAAAGAAACAATGCAAAACGAATCTTCATTTTGATGCGTCTAACAAAGATTTACTAGAACTCATAAAAAGAGCCGAAAACTGGCTGAAAGAAAATACGGTTAACAACCCCATTTTAAAATGGGAAACCAAAGCTTGGGGAGAAATTCCTGCCGATTTTGGGAGAAAATAAATTATAGAACGAATACAGGTTACCAATATCTTATTAGTGTTATAATAAAACCACGACTGCCACTTGCCAACTGAGAATTAAATTGCTACAAATTATACCCAATAGAAAACACAATATTTCTTGGTAAAATAAAGGTTCTGATATCTGAAATTACATAATCTGAAAAACGATTGCTTTGCTTAAATTCGGCATTAAATAGGTTTTGTGCCTTCATTTTAAAGGACCATGCACTATTTTCTTTCTTATAGGATACTGTTGCATTGGCTATTTCATAGATGTTTTGCTGTCCTAAGGTTTTATTTTGATAATTACTTTTTGTGTAATCGAAATTAAAAATAAAACCTTTTAAAAAGTCATAATCTATATTTACAAAAGGTTCTGTGGCTAGAAATTTAGAGGTATTACTGCTAGAAATAAATCTGCCAACATCTTGTTTAAATCCTATTTCTAAGGTTGGAAAATTATCAAACAACGTTTCTATGCTAATTTTATAATCATAACTTTTATTTTTATTGGTTTGCAAAACATTATCTATTTGTTGTATGTATTGATTGTTATTAAAACCAACATCAAATTTGTATTTTAGGTTTTTTATGGTTTTTTCTATATGAATATTTCCTCGCAAACTTTCAGAGGGATTGCTAAACATTTGCGCTGTTAAAAATTGATTGATTCTTAATGATGGGTTTAAATTATCAACATCAAACTGAACTGCATTTCTTAGGCCTTTAAGTTGTTTGTTATAATTGATGGAAGAAAACAATAGCAACCCCCTATACAAACTAAACCTGCTATAGTAAATTCTTGCACTATGATACAAATTATTTTCTAAGGTTTCATTTCCTTTAAAAACAGCATTATAAGATTGTAAGTAAAAACGGTTTGCAAATTTACTTGCATCAGAAAAGGAAGTTTTTAAACTATAATTTAGTTGAATTTTCTTAGATTTATTAAACTCAATTTTCGCCAACAAATCTGGCAAAACAACCCATTTATTTTTGCGGGTTGCAATGGTTTGATTGATACTCCAATTATAATTATGAGCAAAAAGACCTTGTTTTACAGTAAAAAGACCTGTTCTAAATTTATAATGTACTCCTAAAAACAAATCGTTGAGTTTAAAATCGAGATTGTTTCCAAATCCGTTCGTATTAAAATTATTGATGTTTCCATTATCTAGGGTTTGGTAATCATCTGTAGAAAAGTTTTCTAACAAGAATTTATTACCAACTGTGGTGTAAATATGGTTGCTGTTATTCACTTCCCAATAATGTTTGAAAATAGCATCTATATTTTGTTTTTTATTATTTCTTAATTGATTTATTAAATATACATTTTGATCTGTAATAGGTATTAGACCGTTAAAAGCATCATCTTGAGTTTCCCAAAACGCATTTTGATTGTTTTTATCAAATACATAATTAAACACCGATGAAAAAGTGTGTTTGTCCGATTGTCTTTTATGCCATTCGATGTTTTGATTTACATATACCGAATTCAAATCTCTATTAGAAAGAATGCTATTTGTATTGGTATTTACAAGAGATGTAATATTATTATTTCTGTTATTATTGGTTCTTTTTACTTGGGTTCGGACATACCATTTTTCTAAATTATTGGGGGTGTATTCTAAATTTAAATTACCAATACCTAATAAATTATCTGATTGGGTAGTATTGGTTTTTTCTTCCGTAAAGCTAGCATATTCGTTTTGCGTTTCAATTAAATTTTCGATATCAGAACTCGAAAAAATCACATAGCCAGCAAGGTCTAATTTAGAAGAGGTAGTTTTGGTAATGTTAATTGCGCTAAATTTTTGTTTGCTTGTTAATACATCTCTACTTTCTAAAAACTGTGAAAAATCTCCACCTCTCCAATTAAAGTTCCCATTAAAAACGGCATTAATACCACCAGAAAAGCTTAAGTAATCTTTAAACGTAAATGTTTTCTCACCAATATTATTAAGGTTTCCTATAAAATTAATATTAGTTTTGGGGGAATAATAAAATAAATTCGCACTTGTTTTATAAAACTCTTTATTTCCCTTACCAATTTCAACATCACCAAAAACAAACCGCTTTTTATCTTCTTTTAATTGGATATCCATAGCCATATCATCAGAATCTGTGATACCCTTTAAAAAAGCAACTTCATTATAATTCTCTATCACTTTTACTTTATCTATAGCATCTGCAGGAATGTTTTCTACGGCCAGTTTAGAATTTCCGCCAAAAAATTTTTTGCCATCTACCAACATTGTGGTTATTTTTTTTCCTTGCACCGTAACTGTTCCACTTTTATCCACCTCGACTCCTGGTAATTTTTTTAACACATTTTTTAGTTTCCGTTCTGTGCCATTTACAAATTTATCGGTTTTAAAAGTTGTGGTATCTCCCCTAACAGTTACTGGCATTTCTATGATAATTTCATCTAATTGTTCTGAAGATTGTTGTAAAATAAAGTTTTTCTCTGTGTTCTTTAGCGCTACAAAATCATAACTAATAGGTTTATACCCTAAATAAGAAATACTAATAGTTATGGTATCTCCTTTTTCTAAAGACAATTTGTAATAGCCCTCATTATCTGTAATGGCAAATTGTAAATTTTTTGAAACATCTTTAGATTTTGCTAAAACATTTGCATACGGCAAAGGATTTTGCAAACTATCTTTTACAGTCCCTGAAAGGGTTTTCTTTTGAGAAAAAGCTGCAATATTATATAGTAAAAGTATGTAGATTAGGGTTTTCTTTTTCATAGATTTTTATTATTCACTCTTTTTAGACAATTCCAAAAAGATTCTGTTTTTTCTTTAAGCTTATCTTCTGAGATTCTTTCTCCTTTTTTTTAGCTTTTTATTCAATTAATTTTTCTTTAGTATAATTTCCAAAGAGGATTCTTCTACTATTTTATCGAACTCTTCTTTAGTAACTCTATTCCCTTTTTTGGGGATCTCTATATCAATCTTTTCTTTTGGGTTCAATTCTATTTTTTTTATTGAGAAAACTAGATTTCTATCTATTACTTTTACTACTAACCCAGATAATCCAACAAAATCTATAGGTCCATATGGCAATGGTATCTCAGTAGTATACCAAACAACCTGTTTTCTCTTCTTTTTACCTTTTCTAGTGATATATTCAATGATTCTCTCAGCTTTGTAGCATGAAAAATCACCAATCTTTTCTGTCTCATTTATCAGATTCCATCTTGATTTATTTATGACCTCCTCAATAATAAATCTTTCTCCCATAAATTCTCTATCTGTCACTAATAGATTTTTTTTAGGTATATAGTAGTAATTTCCTTGAATACCAGTAGTTGTCTTTGCTAGTAGTAATAATCTTTCTTCTTTCTTGTTTATATTGAGTGGATCAGGTGAAGTAAAAAAAGATTTATTATTATTGAAATATAAGAGTAGTTTTAAATCTTTACTTTTTGCAATTACTTCTGACACCAAATTTTTTATGTTCGAATTTATTTTTTTTGATACATCTCTTGCTTTTTTGTTTTGTTTGAAAGATTCTATACTATATTCTATTTTGCCATTTAAGTCTTGAGAATACATATTTGTAAAGGCTAGAATAAACACCAGTAATAAATTAATTTTTTTCATGTTCTAAATGATGTACACTATTTTTAATTCTTTCTATTATCAAACATTTTTTTACTCAACTTCATAAAATCGACATAAGATATTTTTTTTCCTTTTTTTGGAAATTTAATAGTCCTTTTTTTTGTTTTTTCTATTTTAACTAATTCATATTCAATATAATTTCTGTCTTGAAGTTTAACTATTAGGCCAGGTAAACCAGAATAATATTTTGGGCCAAAATTAAATGGAATCTTAGGACAAAACCAAGCCGTGATTTTTTTAATTGAAATGCCACTTGAATTTCTTTTCTCCACTTCCGTTGTCGCTTTATAACATTCATATTGGCCAATTTTTTTGGAGATATTAGATAGTATCCAATTTACTTTGGGGGTATTAACTAAAAAATCTTGTCCAAATGAATTTTTTTGATTGATGGTTACTTTACTGTTAACAAAATACTTTTCTCCTTTAATTCCTATTCCTAGTAAAGTAGTTAAGAGATGCAACCTATTCGCATCAATTTCCAATAAAGGTTTTTTGTGAAAAACAGAAGCACTTTTGTTGTATTCAAGAACAAATTGAATTTTATTCAACTCATAAGAACTTGATTTTAAAGTTTTAAGAACACTTAAAAACATTTTGTCAAATTTTGTTTTTTTACCTTTCGTAATATTCTTTTTTGCTATGGAATCAAAATTAATTGGTTTGTAATTAATTTTATATTTTGCTAAAAAATTGTTTTCTTGAGAAAAACAAACGCTTGTATATAAGATAAACACTCCTAAAATACTTTTGTTCACATTTTTTAATTTTTCTTGAAAGCGTTTTTAAACATCTTTTTAGATTTATTTTTAATAAACTCCTGAAATTCTTCTTCCGTTAATTTAATTCCTTTATTTGGGGTCTTCAAATCAACTTTATCATTTGTAAAAGTTATTTTTGAGGCCTTTAGGACTGTTTTTCCATTATCTAACTCTAAGATTAGACCTGGTAATCCAAAATATTTAGCTGGTCCATAAAAATTTGGAAGACTTGGACAAAACCAAGCTGTAACATTGAATTTAAAAATACCTTTATGATTATTTACTATATCTAGAGTTGTTGCTTTATAACACATAAAATTATTTATGGTTTTCATTTCATTAGTAATTTTCCATTTCTTAGGTTTTAACTTTATTAAGAACTCATCACCAGCAATTTTTTTTTTATTTATAAATGTGGAATCTTTTTTATTTATATAAAACAAACCCCCTGTACCTCCTAATGAAGCTGCTGATTTTATAAAATTATTATCAGACCTGTTCATTTTAAGTTTATTTAATTTAAACGAAGAATGATGATTATATATA
>Ga0189288_10064_pt1 | contig 143759 bp, 129 predicted proteins | sample UW105minimetaG_FD_130316 | JGI IMG/M metagenome (GOLD analysis project Ga0189288, IMG submission 130316) | Marine microbial communities from the Costa Rica Dome - UW105 mini metaG | ecosystem: Environmental > Aquatic > Marine > Oceanic > Photic zone | place: Costa Rica: the Eastern Pacific...
AGGAGGAGGTGTCGCATCCGATGTTGGTGCCGGTGAGTGCGGCGTGTTCTCGGATGTAGTGCACGAGCAGTGTGCGTGGTTCGACGTCGTGGGTCTGCTCCACGCCGTTGATCTTGACGGTGATCTCCATCCGGCGGACAGTAACCCCATCGCGGGGTGACGCCCGAACTCGGCCGACCGGGTACGTTCGCAGGCCATGAGCATGCTCGGCACCTCGGTCGTCCGGAAGGAAGACCCACAACTCCTCACCGTCGGCGGGCAGTACGTCGACGACGTTCCCGTGGAAGGATGCCTCCACGTCGCCTTCGTTCGGTCACAGATCGCGCACGGAGTGATCGAGTCGATCGACGCTGACGACGCGCTCGCCATGCCCGGCGTGATCGGGGTGTTCACCGCCGCCGACCTGGGCATGGAACCGCAGCCGCCGAGCATGCCCATGTTCAACGCTGCCATGACGCGTACCAAGCTCGCCTCTGACCGGGTGCGCTACGTGGGCGAGCCGATCGTCGCCGTCGTCGCCGAAACAGCGGTGCAGGCGTGGGACGCCGCCGAAGCGGTCTGGGTCGACATCGACCCGCTCGACGCCGTCGTCTCGGTTCACGAGTCGCTGCGCGGCGAGACGCTGCTCCATCCCGACGCAGGCACCAACACCGTCTTCGCCATGCCGAGTTCGGGGGAGGACATCTTCACCGACTGCGAGGTCACCGTCGAGCTCTCGTTCCGCAACCACCGGCTCGCCCCCTGCCCCCTCGAACCGCGCGCCACCGTCGCCCGGTGGGACACCGTCGACGGAGTCGAGCACCTCACCCAGTGGTCGACCAACCAGGGCGCTCACGGCACGCGCGATGGTCTCGCCAAGGCGGTCGGCGTGGAACCCGATCAAGTCCGCGTCATCACCCCCGACGTCGGGGGAGGCTTCGGCGCGAAGAACGGCCAGTACCCCGAGGACATCGCCACCGCCCTCGTCGCTCGCCAGCTGGGGCGCCCGATCCGTTGGGCCGAGACGCGCACCGAGAGCATGCTCGGGTTGGTCCACGGTCGAGGCCAGGAGATCACGGCCACCATCGGCGGCACTCATGCTGGCCGCGTGCTCGCCCTCCGCTCCCACGTCATCCAGGACGGCGGCGCCTATCCCGAGGTGGGTTCGGTGCTCCCGATCTTCGCCAAGAACCTGGCGAGTGGCCCGTACGACATCGCGAAGGTCGACGTGTCGACGGCGTCGGTCGTGACGAACACGGTGCCGGTGGGTGCGTACCGGGGCGCTGGCCGACCCGAGGCCGCCCACATCGTCGAGCGGATGATCGATGCCTTTGCCGTCGAGATCGGCATCGACCCGGCCGAGGTGCGACGCACCAACTACATCCAGCCCGACGCCTTCCCGTACACCAATGCCTCGGGCACCACGATGGACTCGGGCGAGTACGAGTCGACGCTCGACGCCGTGCTCGGCCACGTCGACTACGCCGAGCTGCGGGCCGAGCAGGCCCGCCGTCGTGAGGATCCCGATGCCAAGCTGCTCGGGCTCGGCTGGTCGTCGTACATCGAGATCACCAATCCGGTCGCTTCGCCGGACTTCGGGTCGATCGAGGTGCGACCCGACGGTACGGCACTCGTGCTCACCGGCGTGTCGCCGCACGGCCAGGGTCACTACACGGTGTTCGCTCAGATCGCGAGCGACATCACAGGCATCCCGTTCGATCAGATCGAGGTGCAGCATGGCGACACCGCCCTCGTGCCCAGGGGAAATGGCACCGGCGGCTCACGGTCGCTGCAGGTCGGCGGATCGGCCGTGATGCAAGCGAGCGAGGGGCTGGTCGAGCGGGCGAAGGATGTCGCCGCTCGGCTGCTCGAGGCGAACCCCGACGACATCGTGCTCGATGTCGGCTCCGGTTCGTTCTCGGTGGCCGGCACACCGGCGATCAGCACGACGTGGGCCGAGGTCGCGTCGGCTGCGGTGACCGAGGAGCAGGTGCCGTTCTCGTTCGAGGCCGACTTCCAGCCCGAGGGGATCGCCTTCCCGTTCGGTACGCAGCTGTCGGTCGTCGAGGTCGACCGTGACACCGGCGAGGTCACCCCGATTCGGCACATCGGCTGCGACGACTGCGGGATCATGGTCAACCCGATGCTGGTCGCCGGACAGGTGCACGGCGGTGTGGCTTCGGGGATCGCTCAGGCGCTGATGGAGGAGTTCGTCTACGACGAGGACGGCAACCCGAAGACTGCCAACTTCCTCGACTATGCCCTGGTCTCCGGTGCCGAGCTGCCGAGCTTCGAACGCATCCCGCACGAGACGCCATCGCCGGTCAACCCGCTCGGGGCGAAGGGCATCGGCGAATCGGGCACGATCGGGGCCACGCCAGCGCTGCAGAACGCGGTGGTCGATGCACTGTCGCACCTCGGGGTGCGTCACGTCGACATGCCGCTCACCGCGGAACGGGTCTGGGCCACGATCCGCGAATCGGCAGGTTGAACGTCCCGACCGTTCCGCCCGGATGGTCGGACAAGAACACCCTGAGGATCACGAGTGCCACCACGGCCATCGCACCGCCGAACAAGAAGGCTGGCTGGTAACCGACACCGGCGACGATCAAGCCGATCGACGGCCCGATGATCGCGCTCGCCACGTCGAAGAAGCCGGTGAAGGTGGCCATGGCCGAGCCGCGCTCGCGTTCGTCGACTCGGGCGATGGTGATCGACATGAACGAAGGCGACTGCAATGAGAGGCCGACCGCCATGAGCGAGGCGCCGATCATCAAGCCGGCGGGCTCGTCCCAGAACGCGACCACCAGCGAGGCGATCACCGTGATGACGAGTGCTCCCGACGCAGCGCGCACCGGACCGATCCGGTCGGGCACCCGCCCGAATGCGACGCGCATGACGATGATCGTGCCCGACGCAACGGTGAACACGAAGGCCGCGTCATCGAGCCCGATCTCGCGCACGTAGAGCGGAGCGAATGTCAGCAAACCGTTGAAAGCGAACACCCCGAACAGCGAGACGAACCCGGGCAAGAGTGCCGCCCGGCTGACGAGCGGCGGTGGTGGTGATCCGTCGTCGGGCTCGACAGGTCGGTGTGCGAGGAACCCGGCGACCACGGCTGCGGCCAGGATCATCGACATGATGAGCCACCACGACGCGTCGTACCCGAGCGAGTCACGCAGTTGCTCACCAGCGATCGGTCCGAGCCCGATGCCCAAGTGCACCGACACCAAGAGGTAGGCGGCGGCCTCTGCCCGCCGCGTCTCGGGTGCGAGGGTGAGTGCGAGCAGCGTCGCGCCGGTGAAGACGCCTGCGTTGCCGGCGCCCATGATCATCCGGGCCGCTACTGCGCCGGCGACCGTGTCGCCGATGACCAGCAGCGGGATGCCCGAAGCTCCGACCAGCGCGCCGACGACGATGATGAGCTTGGCGCCCCGGCGGTCGGCGATGCGGCCGAGCCACGGTCGGGCGAGCAGCGCCGTGATCGCCATCGACCCCATCACGAACCCAGCGGTCGACTCCGAGCCCCCGAGCACGTCGACGACGTAGCGAGGCATCAGGGCGTTGAGCGCCCCGAACGCCCCGTTGTAGAGGGCGGTGGCAACACCGAGGATGACGAACTGTGCGGAGAACAGCTTGTTCGTCGACGATGCCGGCACCGGGGTGACGCTACGGCACGGGCTGCGCTGATCTCCTAACGTCTGATCATGCACGACCTCGTGATCTCTGGAGGGAGCCTGGTCGACGGTACGGGGGCACCTCGGCGCGACGCCGACGTCGTCGTCGACGGTGACCGCATCGTCGACGTGGTCGAACCCGGGTCGGCGGGTGCGGCGCGCCGGACCATCGACGCCACCGGTCTCGTCGTCACCCCCGGCTTCGTCGACACCCACACCCACTACGACGCTCAAGCCACGTGGGACCCCGAGCTGACGCCGTCAGGCTGGCACGGCGTGACCACGGTGGTGATGGGTAACTGCGGTGTGGGATTCGCTCCGTGCCGCACCGGCGACCGCTCGTGGTTGATCGACATGATGGAAGGTGTCGAAGACATCCCGGGGGCCGCCCTGCACGACGGCATCCAATGGGAGTGGGAGACGTTCCCGGAGTACCTCGATGCGCTCGATCGGCGGCACTGGGTGGCCGACGTCGGCGCACTCGTGCCGCATGGTGCGCTGCGCGGCTACGTGATGGGCGAACGGGCCGCCGATGGCAACCTCGCCACCGCCGACGACGTGGCGAGCATGGCGGCGATCACCACGGAGGCGCTGCGAAGTGGTGCACTCGGGTTTTCGACGTCGCGCACGCCGCTCCACCGATCGCTCGGTGGTGAGTTGGTGCCGGGAACCTCGGCGGCAGACGACGAGTTGCTCGGCTTCGCCGGAGCCATCGCCGACGCAGGGCACGGCGTCTTCCAGGCAGCGCTCCACCATCCCGAGGTGCCAGGTTCCTTCACCTGGCTTCGTGACGTCGCGTCGATCACCGAGCAGCCGGTCATCTTCAACCTCAATCAGCCCGACGTCGCCCCCGACCTGTGGCGTGAAGATCTCGAGTTGCTCGAATCAGCAGCCGCCGATGGACTCGCCGTGCTGGCTCAGGTGGCGGGTCGCCCGGTCGGCATCCTCGAATGCTGGGACGGAACGGTGCACCCGTTCATCGGCCGTCCGACCTGGGAACGCATCGCCGCGATGCCCCGAACCGAACGCCTGCAGAAGTTGCGTGATTCCGACGTTCGCTCAGCGATCCTCGGTGAACGCGCCGAGGGCATGACCCGGTTCCGCGAGTTCGTCACCAGTTCATGGAACAAGATGTACCGCTTCACCGGCGAGACCGACTACGAACCCGACCCAGCGCGGTCGATCGCAGCCGAGGCGGTACAACGCAGGTGTTCGCCCGACGAGATCGCCTACGACCACCTCATGTCGAACGACGGCACAGGACTGATCTACTTCCCCTTCCTCAACTACTCGAACGAGGACCTCGATCATCTCCACGAGTTGCACCGGCATCCGCTCACTCGGATGGGGCTCGCCGACGCAGGTGCCCACTGCGGGGCCATCGCCGACGGGGGAATGCCCACCTTCATGCTCAGCTTCTGGACCCGTGATCGCGAGCGTGGCGATCGGTTGCCGCTCGAGTGGATCATCCACCGCCAGACCCAGCAGACGGCGCAGACATTCGGGCTCCGCGACCGCGGTGTCGTGGCCCCGGGTTGGCGCGCCGACTTGAACGTGATCGACCTCGACGGCCTGACGGTCGATGCGCCTCGCATGGAGTTCGACCTGCCGGGCGGAGCGCCGCGCTTCGTCCAGCGGGCGTCGGGCTACGCAGCGACCGTGCAGCGTGGTGCCGTGACGGTGGAGTTCGACACGTTCACCGGCGAACACCCGGGCCGACTCATTCGTGGTCCGCAGGGCTGATGTCGGGCTGAGCGACCGGGGTCAACCGGCTCGCAGGGCGATGCGTCGCCGGAGGCCAGCGGGATCGCCAACTGCGACGCCGGCGACGAAGCGATCTTCTTCCGACTCGCCACCCCACAGCCCGTATTCGGCGCGAGACCGGGCGGCCTCCCGGCACTGGAGGATGACGTCGCACTCGGCGCACAGTGCCCGTGCCTTGGCCTCGCGGCGTTCGCGTGCCTCAGGCCGTTCAGAGGGCTTGCCGAAGAACAGTTTGCCGCGGCCCGCACAGGCTGCGTTCGCGCGCCAGTTGAGCTGCTGGGGCGAGAACGGGGCGAGGAGGGGGCCCTCGGATGAGGCCATGACCCACTTTTACCTGTAAAACCCGCGCCCGTCAGGAGCCTTTCTGTCACCTCAATCGCGGTTCACGAATTGCTGGCAGTGGGGTCGCGCTGAGCCGCGCTGCTGCGTCGTGTGGCCGGCTAGGAACGAGCAGCGGCGTGAGCGGCTTGCTTGGTCCGACGTCGCTCACCGGCAGCCGCGAGCTCGGCACGGTTCTCGTCGGTCACCGCCATGAACGCAGCGCGCCAGTCGTCGTTCGGCCACCGGTTGGGTGCCTGCACGGTCGTGCGAGCGAAGGCAGCAGACTCCAGCACGTCGAGCGCGAGGCTCACGATCGAGCGCTGATCGTCGGTGTCGAACGGCCGACCGGTCGAGTTGCCGAGCGGGTAGTCGACGAAGAGGAAACGGGGGACACCGCACTCCTCGACGATGTCGCGTCCTGACCCGATGACGATGGTGGGTATCCCGGCGGCTTCGAGATGGCGTGCGACCAGACTCACGGTCTGGTGACAGACGGGTCAAAGCGGAACCAGCAGCGCGACATCGACCTCGTCGTCGGCGGCCCACGCAGCGACCTGATCGGCGTCGAGGCCGGTCTTGCGCTGGCTGTACTCGGTCGGGACGCCAAAGAAGCGATGGTTGAGTGAACCGATGCGGCCGGCTTCGGCGAACTCGGCGAGGCGGGCGAGCGGCACGAACGACTCCGGGTCGTCGGTGTGCGTCTCCTGCTTGTCCCACGACAGGTCGTCGGTGAACATCGAGTCGGGCCGGTCGGCGACCGGATGTGCGTAGACCTCTTTGCCCGTGGCCGGAGCTCCGCCGAACGACTCGTGGTGGTGGAGGAACGAGGTGGTCACCACGGCGACGTTCGATTCGGCGAGTGGCTTGGCGAGCGGAGCGAAGGGAACGTCGTCGAACGCCGCCCAGCGATACGGCTGGTCGTAGCCGTGCGCCTCGTAGTACTCGCGTGACTTGTCGATGTAGCTGACGTACGAGCGGTGACTCACCTGTCGATCGGCGCGTGCTGTCATGGGTCGAACCGTAGTCCCAGCGCTCGAAGCGCCACGATGGGGAAGGGTCGCGGTGCCGCTGGCACCCCGTCTGCTCGCGTCGGGCATGAGGGGTACGTTCGAGCGATGCGGATTCGCGCGCACTTGATGCACACGCCGACCCGTCATGAGCTCAGGTCGGCGCCCGTCGTCGTCACCGTCGACGACGACGGGATGATCGGCGACGTCGACGTCGTCGAACCTGATGAGGACGTCACCGTCGACCTCGATCTGGGTCCTGACCGTGTGCTGTTGCCGGGGTTGGTCGACACCCACCTCCACGCGCCCCAGTGGCCGCAGTTGGGCACCGGGCTCGACCTGCCGCTCGAGGAATGGCTCTTCGAGTACACGTTTCCACTCGAGCAGCGGCTCACCGACCCGGCGTTCGCTGCTGAGGTGTGGCCGGCGATGGTGTCGACGCTGCTCGCGCACGGAACGACCACCGTCGCCTACTACGCGACCGTGAGCGTCGAGACAACGACGATGCTCGCTGAGGCCTGCGTCGAGCTGGGCCAGCGCGCGCTCGTGGGTCGGGTCGCGATGGACCACCCCCAGGGCACGCCCGACTGGTACCGCGACACCGACGCCGCCGCTGGCGTCGAAGCGAGCCGCCGCTCGATCGAGGAGATACGCGCACTGGGCTCGTCGCTGGTCGCCCCGATCATCACGCCCCGCTTCGCCCCTGCGTGCACCGATGAGTTGCTCAGTGGTCTCGGCGCGCTCGCTGCCGAGACGGGTGCACTGACCCAGACGCACTGCTCGGAGAGCGATTGGGAGCACGGCTACGCCTTCGAGCGGTTCGGTCGTTCCGACACCGAGGCGCTGGCGTCGTTCGACCTGATCCGCGATCACACGGTGTTGGCGCATGGCGATCACCTCGGCGATGGTGACCTCGACCTGATCCGAGCGGCAGGGGCGGGAGTGGCGCATTGCCCGTTGTCGAACTCGTACTTCGGCAACGCCGTGCTCCCGGCGCGGAAGCTGCTCGATCGAGGGGTGCGGATCGGGCTCGGCTCCGACATCGCCGGTGGGGCCCAGCCGGGCCTGTTGCCGCAGGCGGCGCACGCCGTGACCGTGTCACGCATGCTCGAAGACGGTGTCGACCCATCTCTGTCTGGGAAGCAGCGGGGCGTGTCCGACAGTCGGATCACGACGCTCGATGCGTTCTGGATGGCGACGGCCGGAGGCGCCGACCTGCTCGGCCTGCCGGTCGGGTTGATCGAGCCGGGCCGTCGTTTCGACGCGATCGCCGTCGACGTCGGCCGCCTCGGGAGCCCGCTGCAGCGTTGGGACGGTCTCGACGACGATGCTCGGCTGTTCGAGAAGATCGTCCGGCTCACCACTCCCGCCGACATCGCCGATGTCTGGGTCGACGGCCGCCACGTCGCCGGCACGTCCCCCGATGAGAGGTGACTGCCCCGTCCGAAGACAGGTCTCGTCGCAGCTGGTCGAGCCCGGTCTCCGATGAGAGGTGACTGCCCCGTCCGGAGACGGGTCTCGTCGCAAGCGGTGCGGGCCGGGTCAGCCTTCGGCCGCGATGGTGAGCATCGCTCGGCCGTGGGTCTCGACCTGGTCCTCGGGGAGGGCGCCGCCGGGAAGTTCGACGATGAACGACACGGCGCCCTGGTCGATCAGAACGTTGCGGACCCAGGTGGCGGCGATGCCCGTGTAGATGCCGCCGTCGCAGCAGTCGGCGATCGGGAGCGCGGTGAGCTCTGCGTAGCGGGCACGGATCGCGCCGTCACGCCCGGTCGACGGGATGATCAGGTTGGCGTCCTGGTGATACCAGGTCGAGATGTCGGGGCGGAGCTGTTCGATGAACCGCACCATCACCTGCGTCTCGGGCTCGCTGGCCGGGCCGGTGCCGGCGTACTGGCCGAAGCCGGGCTCGCCGATCGGCCCCCAGTTGTGTGGGAAGTTCCGGTTGAGGTCGACTTCATTGTCGTTGTGTCGATCCTGGCGGGCGGTGCCGTCGGGGTTCATCGAGGGCACGAGCCACAGCTCGACGCCCGGCGGCGGGCCCTCGGCCAGTGTGATGCCACGGATGCGGTCGATGATCTGGAGGCCAGCGTCTTCGTTCCCGTGGATCACACCGATCACGAGGACCCGCCGGTCGCCCGGTGTGCCGTACCGCTCGGCGATGATCTCGCGACCTCCGAGGGAGTAGCCGATCACCTGCCGATCGAGGCTGAGGTCGTAGACGTCGGCGGTCGGACCCGGCGTCGGTGCCGGCGGCAACGTGGTGGTCGTCGTGGTCGACGTCGTGGTGGTGGTCGTCGTTGATGTGGTCGTCGTCGACGTCGTGGTGGGAGCGAGCGTCGTCGTGGCTGCGGCAGTCGTGGCGGGTGCCTCGGTCATGGTGGACGTCGTGGTGGCGTCAGATTCGGTGGCGACGGGCCCGTCGGGTCCGCCGCACGCCGCGAGGAGGAGGCCCGCGGCGAGGAACAGCGGTCGTCGAACTGCCACGGGTCGAGTGTGTCAGAGCCGCTGGATCCGGTTGCGGCATCGCAACGGCTGCTTCGGGGCCGCTGGAGTTCGGCTCGATCGAAGTCGACCTGGGAGGATGAACCCATGGCGATCGACTTCACCCTCACTCCCGAACTCGAAGAGATCCGGCTCCGGATCCGCACTTTCGTCGACGAGGTGATCAAGCCGGTCGAGGCGACGATCGAGGGTGCTGATGGCACCAACGACGGCAGGGGGTTGACCGGCAAGGACCGCATCGAGGCACTGATCGGGCTCCGCAAGGAGGCGTACCAGGCTGGCATCTGGCTGCCGCACATGCCTGAGGAGTGGGGCGGTATGGGTCTGGGCCACGTCGAGCTCGCCATGGTGCAGGCCGAGGCGGCCAAGTCGTACTACGGGCCCTGGGTGTTCAACTGCCAGGCGCCTGACGAGGGGAACATGCACACCCTCTTGCACTGGGCGACCGACGAGCAGAAGGAGAAATACCTCAAGCCGCTCCTCGAGGGCCGTACGTGGTCGTGCTTCGCCATGACCGAGCCCGAGGTGGCGGGTTCCGACCCGACGCTCATCCAGACGCACGCCTATGAAGACGGGGACGAGTGGGTGATCAACGGTCACAAGTGGTTCATCTCGAACGCCCGGCGAGCCAACTTCGCCATCCTCATCGCCCGCACCGAGGACAACCCCGACATCCCGCAGGCGGCCAACTCGGCGTTTCTCGTCGACCTGCCGTCGGAAGGCTGGAACGACGTTCGCGAGGTCGAGACCATGCACGGCGGCACCGGCCACTCCGAGATCGTGATCGAAGACCTCCGGGTCCACAAGAGCCAGATGCTCGGCGGGCGCGGGCAGGGCCACCTGCTGGGTCAGTACCGCCTCGGCCCGGCTCGCTTGGCGCACTGCATGCGGTGGATCGCGCAGGCCGAAACGGCGCTCGACATGATGGTCGATCGCTCGCTCAACCGCTTCGCCCACGGCTCGTTGTTGGCTGAGAAGCAGGGCATCCAGTGGATGATCGCCGACTCGACGATGGAGCTTTATCAGGCGAAGCTGATGGTGTTGCACGCCGCGTCGAAGATCGATGCGGCGCACCAGCAGGGCGACGACACGCCGGCCGACGAGCGGGTCGACTTCAAGGGCGAGGTGTCGATGGCCAAGCACTTCGTGGCCAACATGCTCAACCGGGTGATCGACCGATCGATCCAGGTGCACGGTGCCTTGGGCTATTCGACCGACACGCCGCTGGCGCACATGTACCAGCACGCCCGCTGGGCCCGGTTCGCCGACGGCGCCGACGAAGTCCACCAGATGCGCATCGCCCAGCGCACCATCGCCGCGTACACCGACGAGAAGTCGACCCGTCGCGCCACCGGCAACCTCCCCATCTGACGCGTCACAGCTGGTGTCAGACACCAGCGGTAACGGCTACGTGATGGCGTGGGCTTGGAGGTCGGCGAGGTCGACGTACTCGAGGGTCGACACGTGAGTCGATTCGAGGATCACGTCGCAGGCGTGGCCGGCGTCGAACGCCTCCTTCCAGCGGGCAGCGCACACGCACCACTGGTCACCCGGCTTCAAGCCGGCGAAGCCGTGCTGCGGCATCGGCGTCGCCAAATCGTTGCCGCGTGAAGCCGAGAAGGTGAGGAAGTCCTCGTTCACGCGGCAGCACACGGTGTGCATGCCGGGGTCGTCGCCCCGGTTCTCGCAGCAGCCGGTGCGGTAGTAGCCGGTCATCGGGTCGAAGGAGCACGGCTGGAGCTCGCCGCCGAGCACGTTGATCTGCTGCACGCCCCCAGTCTGACATCGTCCCGCACCCTGTCTGACACCGTCCACCTGCGTGACGGCGCCCGTCACCCGGGTGTCTGACACCGAGGGTGACGCAGGAGTGGTGGGTAGCGTCGATCACTCATGAGCACAGAGCCCCGATATCGATTCGCGCCGTCGCCGACCGGGATGTTCCACGTCGGTGGCGCCCGTACCGCGCTGCACAACTGGGCGCTCGCCCGCCGCCTCGGGGGCACGCTCGTGCTCAGGATCGAGGACACCGACGAGGCCCGCAATCGGCCCGAGTGGACTCAGGGGATCCTCGACGCGCTCGCCTGGATCGGCATCTCGGCCGACGATCCCCACTTCGAGGGCCCGCACCATCAGTCGGCCAATGCCGACGCCCATCTCGCCGCCGCCAACCGCCTCTACGAGGAGGGCAAGGCGTACTACTGCGACCTCACCGGCGAACAGGTGCAGGAGCGGGCGAAAGAGCTCGGCATCACCGGTTACGACGGCTACTCGCGCGACCGTGGCCTCGAACCCGGCCCGGGCCGGGTGCTGCGCTTCCGTGTGCCCGAGGGAACGACCGTGGTGAACGACGCCGTGCGCGGCGAGGTCACCTTCGAGAACTCGACGATCGAAGACTTCGTGCTGCTGCGCGGCAACGGCTCGCCGATGTTCATGCTCGCCAACGTGGTCGACGACATGGAGATGGCGATCACCAACGTGGTGCGCGCCGAGGAGCACCTGCCCAACACGCCGAAGCAGCAGATGCTGTGGGAGGCGCTCGGTCACGAGCCGCCCGCCTGGGCGCACGTGCCGGTGCTGGTGAACGAGCAGCGCAAGAAGCTCTCGAAGCGGCGCGACAAGGTGGCGCTCGAGCAGTACCGCGACGACGGGATCCTCGCCGATGCCATGATCAACTACCTCATGACCCTCGGCTGGACCCCGCCGGGAGCCGAAGAGGCGGGCAGTGAGATCTTCCCGTGGAGCGAGCTCGAAGCGGCGTTCCGCCTCGAAGACGTCAACAAGTCGCCCGCGTTCTTCGACGAGAAGAAGCTCATCGCGTTCAACAAGACGTACATCCGCGACCTGCCCCTCGATGAGTTCGTCGAGCGAGCCGGCGCCGAACTGCCCGCCGACTGGGACCGCGAGCGGTTCCGCGAGATCGCACCCCACATCCAGGAGCGGCTCGAACGACTCAGCGATGCGCCCGCCACCGTCGACTTCCTCTTCGTGGCCGAGGGCGACGAGCCCGAGTGGGACGACGCGTCGTGGGAGAAGGCGACCAAACAGGAGTGGGCGCAGCCGCTGCTCGCCGACGTCACCGCCGCCTACGACGCGCTGCCCGCCGAGAGCTGGAACGCCGACACGCTCAAGGCGACGATCGAAGACGTGATGGCCCGCTACGAGATCAAGCTCGGCAAGGCCCAAGCCCCAGTCCGGGTGGCTGTGACCGGCCGCTCGGTCGGCCCACCACTGTTCGAGTCGCTCGAGGTGCTCGGCCAGCCCGAATCGGTTCGGCGGATGCAGGCGGCGATGACCCGATTCGACGCCGCCGGTCCGTCAGACTGAACGGGTGACCGACCGCACCGACGACGACACCGGTGCCGCCTCGGGCGAAGTGCTCGGCGACCAGTCGTCGGGCGGCGACGTCACCGAGCTTCCCCAGCAGATCGACGAGATCCGGACCCTCAACGACGCCGTGCCCCACCGCATCCGGCAGGGCGACTCGGCGAGGGACGACGTCGGCGATGATCGACCCGAACGCACGCGCAAACGCCAGCGCACGATTCGGATCATGGCATCGCTGGTGCTGCTGGTCGTCGGCTACTACGCCATCTCGGTCGTGCAGGTCGTGCAGACCGGCGCCCGCGACGAGCGCGACCCCGTCGACGCGATCGTGGTGATGGGCGCCGCCCAGTTCGACGGCCGACCGTCGCCGCAGCTCCAGGCCCGCCTCGACCACGTGCTGGTGCTGTGGCCCGAGAACATCGCTCCGCTCGTGGTGACGACCGGTGGCAACCTGCCCGGCGACCGCTTCACCGAGGCCGAGTCGTCGGCGAACTACCTCGTCGCTGGCGGGGTGCCCGAGGACGCGATCCTCCTCGAAGACGAGGGCAGCTCGACCTATGAGTCGCTCGAAGCGGTCGCCTCGCTGCTCTCGCAGCGCGATATCGACTCGATCGTGATCGTGACCGATCCGTATCACGCCAAGCGCAGCCAGATGATCGCCGAGTCGCTCGGGCTCCAGGCCAACGTGTCGTCGACCACCACCAGCGTCGTCACCGGCTCCGACCTCACCCGTCGCTATCTCGAGGAGGGCGCCGGGGTCGCCATCGGCCGCATCATCGGCATGGAGCGCCTCGACCGTTGGTCGAACTGAGTCGCCCGAGGTTCGCCGATCGGTCGTCAAGTTCGCGAATGCGCCACGGTTGAAGTCGCCGGACGGCCGCTAGGCTCTGCTGCCGCACATATCGGGTTCGCCCGGTACATCCGTGGGGTGTGGTGTAACTGGCAACACGACAGTTTCTGGTTCTGTTATTCGGGGTTCGATTCCCTGCACCCCAGCCACCTCTCCGGCCGCTCCGGTCCGGCGAGGGATGATCGGGCAACGGCGCTAGCGTCGGGGCCCGCCACAACCGAGCAGCTCGGCCCGTTCGTCTAGAGGCCTAGGACACCACCCTCTCAAGGTGGCGGCACGGGTTCGAATCCCGTACGGGCTGCCAGAACGCGAGAGACCCCCGACCATTCGGTCGGGGGTCTCTCGGGTTTTCTCGGCTGCCCGGCCGCCGCTCACTTCCGGGTTCGTTTGCGCCTCGGTTGCGCCTCGGTGACCTTCGACCACGTCTTCAAGTCGGCCTGCACGTCGTCGATCACCGATGCCGCAGAGCGCTTCACGGCTTCGTCGATCGCTGAGGCCATCGCCTCGTTCAGCACCGTCTCGATGCGGGAATCGCTGAGCGCTTCGAGCTCCTCGGGAGCGTCGGCGAACTCCTCCATCACGATGATGGTGCCCAGCTTGATTCCCTCGAACACCGCCTCTTCGAGGAGCTGCGGCGGTGGACGCGTGAGGCAGAGCGGACCAGGGTCGGGGATGACACCCGGCTTCGGTGGGGTTGGGGATGGCCGGGCATCACGTCGATCGGGCCGTGGGTCGGGTGCCACAGGGCCTCGTCGGGCGTCTCGTAGCGGCGCAGGCCGATGGTGAAACTCGTCGTCGGCAGCTCCCTTGTTCATCCAGTCGGTGAGCACTCGATGCTCCGACTGGCTCACCGTCGGTGGGGCTCCTTCATCGCGGATGCCGAACATCCAGCTCTGGTCGTACCCGTCGATGATGTAGCTGCCGTTGGCGTCCTGGTCGTCGAAGTCGAACGAGGGGCTGACGTGCCCCTGGTTCTCCGGCGAAGCGACACCGGAGAAGTGTGGTTCGCTGCGGGCGGTGTCGATGGAGAAGCTCGAGCGCCTGCGCGAGTAGGTGTTGATCAACTGCACGACTCGACCGATGCCGAAGGCGCCCGGTGACTCGACGGTGCTGATGCTCCCGTCGACGACCACCAGGATCTTGATGTCGGTATGACCGAAGCGGTGGAACTTCGGCGCGAGTTCGAAGAGGTCTGGCATGACGGATTCCTTTGTCGAGAGCAGACGTGCTCGCTCTCACCCGATGAGAGGTCCGCTGACGGTCGGTGATGCACGAATCGGCGTCGCTGCTCCCGGCACTTCACGCGTTGGTTCGCCGGGGAAGGCACGGGCTGGCTCGCGAACCGGCGTCGAGTTCGCGTCCGGCTCGGTCGCGTTGATGGACCTGGAAGGATTCTTCTTCACGTGCCAGGCCGCTCGTCGCCAGATGATCCGCCAGAGCTCGGGTCGTCGCGGTGAGTTCGCAGGCATCGGTGGTGGGCCTCGTCGAACACGCGGTCGATTGCGCGACCACGGGTGGCGTGAACCAACTGGTGAAGGTCCTCGCGCTCGAATGGGGCCCGCTCGGCATCACCGCTAACGCCATCGCCCCCACGTTCATCTACGCCCCAGGCACCGTCGAGCGTCTCGACGGCCCCGACTCCCTCGCCGGTGTGGTCGAGCGCATCCTGGTCGGTCATGTCGCCACCGTCGACGACACCGCCGGTGCTGCCATCTCCGTCGCTTCCGACGCCGGCCGCATGCTCAACGACACCGTTCACATCGTTGACGGCGGGTGGACCGCCCAGCAGTCAGGGACGGCGAAGCGATTCCGGCCTGGATCGTGACGAATCGGCGCGTTGTGTGCTCAATCGGCGAGGAAGGTCCTCAACCCGTCTTCGACGACGGCCACGAGCTTGGCGAACGTAGCATCGAGTCGCTCGTTGCTGATCGGCGGGTCGTCGCCCAGCAGCACGAGGCTGGCGTCGTACGTCACGCGGCAACCATCAGGGGTCTCGACCGCAGTGACCGTGTCGTCGGCACGAAAGTCAGGGTGCGACCCGATCATCGTGAACGTCAGGTCGCCGATCGCAACGACCTCGTACTCGGCGGTCGTCGGGCGCCCGTCGAACCCCGTGACCCCAACCGCATAGCGGGCCCCCACGGTGCCTGCGGTGCCACCGATCTGTCGAGAAGATGCGATGCCGCGGTCCCACGATGTCACCTGCGTCAGATCGAGGAGTCGCTCGAAGGCGACCGCAGCTGGCAGCGGCGAGTCGATGGTGATCATCTCGGTGCTCATGTCATCGTCCCTTCGGTTGGAGCTCGACGGTACGCGCCCGACGACACCGAGACGCGACCGAGAGCTGCGGCACTCGAGCTACGCCTGGACGCCGCGGCGTCAACTACCCAGCGTGGGCCACGGCACGTGGCGGTGCGCTGGGTGCAGCTTGAGGAGACGCTCAGCTCGGCTGAGGTCGACCGCGCCTGACCCGTCGGGCTGGCAGGTAGGGCACTGGACGGTACGGCGCTGCCAGGACACTCGTTCGGCTGGGACGCGTCGGAGATGATCACCACAGACCTTGCACTGGCGGTGACCACCTGCGAGCAGCCACTGCTCGCTCTCGTTCAGTCGGCGACCGGTCGTGTTCTGCGGCCCGCGGGCGGCGTTCGTCCGGATGAGCGCTGCGCCGACCTCGATGAGTTCTCGGAGCCGATCGACCGTGCCTACGGGTTCAAACGGTGACACGCCACAGATGAACGGTGTCTCGACGGCGTAGATGTTGCCGAAACCGGCGAGGTTCGTCTGGTTGAGGATCGCATCGCCGAGCGGCGTGTCGGGTCGTCTGAGGATCCGCTCGACACCGACCCTGAGATCACCCTCGACGTCGAAGTCATCGGCACAGAGATCCGGTCCGAGTGAGTCGATGAAGGTGTGCTCGTCTCGGGTCGGCACCAGATGGAGGAGCGGAATGTCGACCCCGATCAGTGGGCCGTGTTCGAACCACATCTCGAGCCGCTGCCGCCACGTCTCGTCGTTGCCGCGTCCGCGGCGATCGTTCGGTGTGCTGCCGACCAGTACCCGGCCCTGCATCAGCAGGTGAATGTGGAGCGACCGGTCGTCGTCGAATCGGAGGAACAGGTGCTTGCCGTAGCTGGCCGTCGACGTGAGCGTGCAGCCCTCGAACGAATCGGTCGCCAGGCGGGGGTGCCGGAACACGTCACGCACCACCCGCTGTCCGACGAACCGCTCACGAATGCGGTCGGCCAGTCGCCTGATCGTGTCGCCCTCAGGCATCGCAGTGGCTGGTGAGTGCAGTCCACATGATGTCGCGGATGGCGTCGGCGTCGGCCGACAGCACCACGTCGACGTTGCCTGCCGCTGGGTCGGGGAGTGGTCGCTGGTCGATCAGCGTCATGCCTCGGGCGGCGCCGTCGACGATCGCCTCGACCCGATGCCGCTCGAACGAGAACAGGTCGGGGCGAGCTGGATGGAGCACGGCGAGTGCGTCGTGCACCGCTGCGCCGTCGAGGCTGACCCGCTCGGCCTGGCGATCACGGTAGAAGCGGAGCAGCGATGCGAACGTGGCCGCCAGCTCATCGCCCGATTCGCCGCCAGCTCCGAGCCGGTCGATCCACAGGTCGTCGAGCAACACGGTGTGGGTCACCCCGAGGCCGTGCATGAGCAACTGGTCGAAGCCAGCGTCGAACACGACGTTCATCGCTTCGGGGTCGGCCCAGGCGTTGAACTCTGCGGCGGCGGTGACGTTGCCGTTCGTGTGGCTGCCGCCCATCCATGACAGCCCGACGACTCGCTGCGGCAGTTTCGGATCGACGGTCACCGCGTGAGCCAGGTTGGTGAGTGGTCCGGTCGCCACCAACCACAGGTCGTCGTGCTCCTCGCTGGCGGCGAGGATCGCGTCGACGGCATCCGTGTCGGAAGCTCGCCGGCTCGGCTCGGGGAGCTCGGTGTCGCCCATGCCGTTCGGGCCATGAACGTCGGCGGCCCGCTGCAGCGACGTGCCGGCGAACGGCTCGTCGTGGCCAGCGTGAACCGGAACGTCGGTGCGGCCGAGCAGTTCGCACACCACGAGCGCATTCCGTGTCGTCATGTCGACACCGACGTTGCCGCCGACCGTCGTGATTCCGACCACGTCGGTCAGCGAGAGCGCCATCGCGATGGCCACGGCGTCGTCGAGCCCGGGATCGCAGTCGAGGATGATCGTGGGCCGAGAACTCGAGCCGGTCGTGGCGGTCACGGTCGGCAGCGTAGGTTGCGGCGATGGACTCCGCAGCGGCCTACCGCTACGACTCGGGTGAACGTCTCCCCGTCGAGGTGCTCGTGTTCCGTGTCCCCCCCGAGCACGTCGACGAGTTCCTCCGCATCGACCACGAGGTCTGGACGCTCGGGGAGGCGCTGCTCCCCGGCTTCGATCGGATCCCGTTCCGGTCGAAGGAGGTGTGGCTCGACGACAGCCAGCCCGGGCTCATCACGCTCGTGTTCGTGTGGGAATCGGTAGCCGAGTGGGAACGAGTGGCGGAGCCGAGCATCCAGGAGCGGCTGCAGGCGGAGTTCGATCAGCGCTTCGTCCAACCCGTCGAGCTCGTGCGTGCGTACCACGAGGACTCTGACCATGGCATCCATCGGGTCAGCCGGTTCGAGCGAGCCGACCCCGGTCTGTCGTGACCGTCAGCGTGCGGCGTAGGGCACCCAGTTGTCGGGCGCGAACGTCGGGTTCTGCGTGAACAGCACCTGACCCGACAACCACCGGGCCACGCCGCGAGCGCCGTCGAAGGTGACATGGACGCCATCACTCGTGAACCAGCTGGTCTGATCGCTCATGGCGTCGTCGTACTCGAGCAAGGTCAGTTCGGGCCAGGAACCCGAAGCCGCCTGCCCTCGCACGATCGCGTTCATCTGTGCGTAGTCGACCCTGTTGGTGCTGGTTCCGGGAGCCGTGTAGCCATTGTCGGCCCGGTAGGTGAGCCATCCGACGCGTTCGAAGCCAGCGGCTCGAGTCTGCAGCATCACGGCCGTGAAGTCGCTGAGGAACGTGCCGTGCCAGTCGTTGTATCCGGTGGCGACGATGAGTACGTCGTTCGGTCCGGGTCGGCCCCGCTCGGCGACGATCCGTTGGATCTCGACCACGACGGTGGGCGGGGCATAGCCCTCTCGACCTCGACACGAGCTGCGGACGAGGCGGCGGCACGACTCGAGTCGTGCGTCCCAGTTCGTGTTCTGGAGGTGCGCCAGGGCGCCCGACCAGCGGATGCCCGCAATGGCTGAGTCGCTGATGAGCGTGACACGTTCGGGGGTGTCGGCGAGCGACCACGATGGCCCGCGCTCTGGAGGACTGAGCGAGGTGTTGCCGGTGGGTCCGTCGGTGGAAGCTCCAACGGCGGTTCCGGTCGCGGCGAGCACAGCGGCGAGCGCAGCGAGGGCGCGCAGCGGTCGGCGTCGGGCGAGAACCATCGGCGGTCGACGGTAGTGGCAACGACGGATGGCCATGTGGCACGTCACATCCCTTGAAGGCGACGTGCCGAACCAGCGTCGGCCCTGACGGTCGGGAGGAATGGCCACCTCCGACCGGCATCCTGGGTCATCATGCTGGTCGACGCCGTCCTCCTCTTGGTGGGTCTGGCAGTACTGGTGTGGGCAGCCGACCAGTTCGTCCTCGGCTCGGCCCGTCTGGCCACGATCCTCGATCTGCCGCCCGTGGTCGTGGGCGCTGTGGTCATGGGCTTCGGTACCTCGGCGCCGGAGATGATCGTGTCGGCCATCGCAGCGAGCGGTGGCGATCAAGCGCTCGGCGTCGGGAACATCGTCGGTTCGAACGTGGCCAATCTCACCTTGGTGCTCGGCACGGCCGCGTTCGTCACCACGATGGCGATCCCGAAGGTGGTGTTCCGACGGGAGGGACCGCTCTCGTTGGCGGCAGCTGCACTGTTCGCATACTTCGTGGTCGATGGGTCCATCGATCGCTGGGAGGGAGTCGTCCTCCTCGTCGCCCTGGTCGCCGTCGTGATCTACCTGATCACGAGTGGCATGCACGACGCAGATGCCGACGACGATCCCGGCGATCTCAAGCTCAGTGTCGAGGCCCTCCGGGCGCTCATCGGCCTGGTCGGAACGATCGCCGCAGCGCAGATGGTCGTTGTCGGAGCGACCGACCTCGCCGACGAGTTCGGTGTGTCGGGCGGCTTCATCGGCTTCTCGCTGGTCGCCCTCGGGACGTCACTGCCCGAGTTGGTCACGGTGGTCGCCTGTGCCCGGCGGGCCGAGACCGAACTCATCGTCGGCAACCTGTTCGGCTCGAACATCTTCAATGCGCTCGCCGTCGGTGGAGCGATGGGTGTGATCGGGCCGGGGATGATCGACGACGACTCGCTCACCGGTCTCGGACTCGCCGTGATGCTGGCGGTTGCGGTGATTGCGTTCATCACGGGCTTCATCGGGAAGAAGGTCGGTCGGATCGACGGTGCGATACTGCTCGCGCTCTACGTCGCTGCCATGGTGCTCCTCGCCGCCTCGGCGACCGACGCCGACGATGACGATCGTGACGATCGTGACGAGGCGGCCCCTGCCGCCTGGGTGACCGACGCTGACTAGCGTCGGCGACGATGGCCGTACCACCGATCGACGTCGTTCTCCCCGCCCGATCCCGGCTCGGCGAGTGCCCGCTGTGGGATGCCGAGCAGCGCGTGCTCTGGTGGATCGACATCGACAGCCGGCGCATTCACCGCACCGATCCGTCGACCGGTGGCGACGAGGTCCGCGAGATCGACGGCCGGCCCGGATCGATCGTGCTCACGTCCGATCCCAATCGGCTCGTGGCCGGTGTCGAACACGCCATCGCCGATGTCGACTGGCCGACCGGCGAGCTGACCGAGCGGGTCGTGGTCGAGGACGACCCTGCCCGTCCCACGCGCCTGAACGACGGGCGGTGTGACCCTCGCGGCAGGTACTGGCTGGGGTCGATGCACGACCCCGACACGTCGGGCATCTTCGCCGGTGGCTTTTACCGGGTCGACGCCGTGCCCGACGCACCTGATCGAGTGCACGTGCTCGTCCGCGGTGGCGTCGGGATCACCAACGGCCTCGCCTTCTCGCCCGACGGCGCCACCATGTACTGGGCCGACTCGCCGCGCCGGACCGTGTGGGCGTACGACTTCGACGTCGACTCGGGTGAACGGCGGAATCAGCGGGTGTTCACCCGCTTCGGAGGCAGTGGGGCGCCCGGGTATCCAGATGGCGCCTGCGTCGACGCCGACGGCTGCTACTGGTCGGCGTGCGTCACCGCTGGTCACATGGCGCGGTTCACGCCGGCCGGCGAACTCGACCGGTTGATCGAGACGCCGATGGCGTGGCCGACGATGCCTGCGTTCGGTGGCGACGACCTGTCGACGATGTTCGTGACATCGATCGGCGGCGACGGCGACGGCGGGCCAGTCGATCCCGACGATCCCATGGCTGGGGCGCTCATCGCCATCGATCTGAGCCGCGACGGCATCACCGGCGTCGTCGAACCCCGCTACGCAGGCTGACCTACATCGTCCGAGCCGCTCGGCGCCAGTTGTGCCTCGCGGGCGGGGTGCAACCGCCGCCGGGTCACTCCTCGGGTGTCGGCGTCCGGTAGAAGGTGGCGAGAAACACCACGCCGGCGGTAACGCCGCCGCCCAATGCGATGGCACCACCGAGCCAGCCGTCGAGGTCGGTGTCGATGCCGAGCACTCGATCGATCGAGATCTCACCCGAACCGAGCATCGCGATCGTGATGGCGATCACCGCGAGCACAAACGTGTACTCCCACCCCTCGCGGATGATGAAGAAACCGTTGTCGCGATGTGAGGTCCAGCCAGCGACGACCATGAGCGCCACCACGCCGAATGCGGCGAACGGGGTGAGCAACCCCGCTGCGAGGAACACGCCGGCCAGCACCTCGCCGCCTCCGGCAGCACGAGCGTGCACCGCGCCAGGGCGCATGCCGATCGAATCGAACCACCCCGCCGTGCCAGCGAGGTTCTTCAGCTTCGGGATGCCGTGTGCTGCGACGGTGAGGCCGATCGCCACTCGGACGAAGAGCAGCGCAGCGTCGGGGGCGTCCACGGTGTCAGCTTGCCGAGACTCGTTCGGCGAGGCGGCCGAGCGCCCGCTCGACCTGGCCGGGTGCCGGCTTCCACATGGCCTTCATCAGCCCGCCGACGTACTTGCGCCCCTCGAGACCCTGTCGATACGTGACGGTGGTTCCGTCACCGTTCGGCTCGAGTACGACTTCCTCGGCCATCTTGGCGAGGAACGGGATCGGCGACTTGACGACGGCGAATGCGAAGTGGCGGTCGGGCTCCCACGCCGTGAACTCCTCGGTGAGCGTGAGCACCTTGATCTTCACGGTGCGGCCGCTGCCGACGCCCTCACCGTCGCCGACGCGCTGGACCGAGTCGAGTTCGGTGAACCACTCGGGCCAGGCCTCGTGGTCGGTGATGTGCGCCCACACCGCGCTGGGCGGGGCGTCGATGTCGATGCGCTGCTCGACGAGGATCGGCGCGCTCGTGATCCACTCGGGTCCGGTGACGGGATGCGATGGCATGGCGAGACCGTACGACGCTCGGCAGCAGCGGGGCGAGGCCAGCTGTCTCAACTGGGGTCTGACCCCAGTTGAGACGGGTTCAGCGAGGCCAGGGGAGGCTGACGAGTCGACCGGTGGCCGACAGCGTGGCGTAGGCGGTACGGCCGTCGGCGCCGCCGAAGCACACGTTGGTGGTGAGAGGATCGTCAGTGGCGTGGTGCTCGATCTGCGATCCGTCGGGCGAGATCGCAGTGATGCCGCCGTGAGCGATGGTGGCCACGCAGACCCAGCCTGCGTTGTCGACGCCGAGGGAGTCGTACAGGTGGTTGCCGGGTGCGCTGTACAAGATGATCGTCGGGTCGAGTAGGCCGGGCTTCTCGACCTCGCCGGGGCCGGTGACGATGCGCTGGTGCACTCGGGCCGTGTGCGTTTCGGCCCAGTACACCCGGGTCCCGTCGGGGGAGAGGCCGATGCCGTTCGGTGCCTCGGTGGGAAACACCACCTCGGTGATTTGTGAGCCGTCGCACCGGGCGTAGTAGATGCCGGTGAGATCGCTCGTGCGCGCCGCGTGGTCACGGATGCCGTGGTCGGTGAACCACATGCCGCCCTGCCCGTCGAGCACCAGGTCGTTCGGGGCCCGGAGCGGCCGACCGTCGCACTCGGTGTAGAGGTCGGTCACCGAGCCGTTGGCTTCGACCCGTTGGATCCTGCCACCGATGTGGCGGGCCGGATCGAACGGGCCGGGAAGCATGAGGCCCATGTACTCCTGGGGTGTGAACGCCCCACCGTTGTTGCACACGTAGAACTCGCCGTCGAGCCCGAGCGCCGCACCGTTCGGGCCGCCCGGGATGTCGGCCACCGTCTCCTTGGTTCCGTCGGGCAGGACTCGGGTGAGGCGCTCGCCGAACATCTCGACGAGCACGATCGACCCGTCGGGCATCGCGATCGGTCCCTCGGGGAACTGCAGCCCGTCGGTGATCTGGGTGAGTTCGGGGTGGAACTGTTCGACAGCTGGCGACGTCATGGCAGCATCCTCGCAAACCGGCGGGACGACGTTCGATCCGGGGGATCGCGCCCGGGACTGTCAAGCTCGATCCATGACCGACCCGATGCCCCACGTCTCACACGATCTCACGGGCGAGGTCGCGCTCGTCACTGGCGCCACTTCGGGGATCGGCAACCGGTTCGCTCAGGTGCTCGCTGCAGCCGGAGCCAAGGTGATCGGCACCGGACGCCGGAGAGAGCGACTCGACGAACTCGTCGCCACCATCGAATCGGCGGGAGGGAGCGCGGTCGGAGTCGAGATGGACATGACCAGTGCCGACTCGATCCTCAACGGGTTCGCCGAGGCCGAGACGGCGTTCGGCACGATCACGATCCTCGTCAACAACGCTGGCATCCCGGATGCGCAGCGGGCTCACAAGATGGACGTCGAACTGATCGACCGGGTCTTCGACACCAACCTGCGCGGCCCCTATCTGCTGTCGGTCGAGCACGCGAAGCGGCTGATCGCCGAGCAGCGTCCTGGTCGTCAGATCAACATCTCGTCGATGAGCGGCTTCCACTACGACGGTCACGGGGCGGCGCTGTATTCGGTGACCAAGGCGGCCATCGCCCGGATGACCGAAGCTCTCGCTGTCGAGTGGTCACGCAACCACATCAACGTCAACGCCATCGCGCCTGGGGCATTCGAGTCGGAGATGATGGACGGGATGATCGAGCGCATCGGCGAGTTCTGGCAGTACATGCCGCGCAAGCGGCTCGGGCGCACCGCTCAGCTCGACTCGACGTTGCTCTACCTCTGCTCGCCTGCCTCGGATGCGGTCACCGGCACGATCATCAAGGTCGACGACGGCCAGTCCCCCCGCTGACCGTTACAGCTGGTGTCAGACACCAGCTGTAGCGGCGTTGATGAGGGCGTCGATGGTGGGGCGGTCGTCGGGGCCCTCGCTCCAGAAGCCCCACGCGAGGGTGCCGTCGGGGGCGATCACCATGTCGCCACCGAGTTGGCGGGTGTCTTCGGTCGGGCGCTCCAGTGCACCAAGCCCGTCGCGCCGGAGCAGACCGGCGTAGGCGCGGAGCACGCCGAACGACCAGACCCGCCGAGCCGATGCCCGCCCGAGCCCGTAGGCCCGGTACGCCGAACGGTCGGGATCGACGAGGATCGGGAACGGCAGGCCGGTCTTGGCCCGGTACGACACCAACTCAGCCGGGTCGGTGAACGTCACCAGCACGATGCCCGTGTCGGACCCGAACTCGTCGAGGCGGTCGCGCACGGCGACCGCATGATCAGCACACGGCAGTCAATGAATGTGTCGATGGAAGATGACGACCACGCTCCGGCTCCGCTGGTCGGCGAGGCGCCATGTTTCGCCGTCAGCGTCGAGCAGCTCGATGGCCGGAGCTGGTTCGCCGATCGCTGGGCGGGCGAGAGCGCTGCGGGTGGGCACGATCGGAAGTTACCCACGAACGGAGGGTGTCCGCCCTGCATACTGGCGGGGTGAACACGTCCCGAGACGAGCATCCCGCAGCGGCCAACTTCGTTCGCGATCTCGTGGTGTCCGACAACGAACAGGGCACCTTCGGTGGCCGTGTCCAGACCCGGTTCCCACCCGAACCGAACGGCTATCTCCACATCGGGCACGGCAAGGCGATCTCGATCGACTTCGGCCTCGCCGCCGAGTTCGGCGGTGTGTGCAACCTCCGCTTCGACGACACCAATCCCGATGCCGAAGACAGCGAGTTCGTCGACGCGATCGTCGACGACCTCACCTGGCTCGGCTACGAGGTTGGCACGCCGCTGTTCGCCTCCGACTACTTCCAGCAGCTCCACGACTGGGCGGTGCTGCTGATCGACAACGACCTCGCCTACGTCGACGAACAAGATGGCGACACGATCTCGGCGCAACGCGGCGGGTACGGCCAGCCGGGCACGGAGAGCCCGTTCCGCGACCGGCCAGCCGACGAGAGCCGGGCCCAGTTCGCCCGCATGGTCGCCGGCGAGGTGGCCGAGGGCGCCATGGTGCTGCGCGTCAAGATCGACATGCAGCACGAGAACATGCAGCTGCGCGATCCGATCATGTATCGCATTCGCCACGCCGAGCATCACCGCACCGGCGACACGTGGCACGTGTACCCCACCTACGACTGGGCCCATGGCCAGAGCGATGCGATCGAGGGCGTCACCCACTCGCTGTGCACCCTCGAGTTCCAGAGCAACCGGCCGCTCTACGACTGGTATCTCGACACCATCCGTGAGCTCGTGGGCCTTCCGCACGATCAGCCCCGTCAGACCGAGTTCGCCCGACTCGAACTGACCCACACGGTCACGTCGAAGCGCAAGCTGAAGCAGCTCATCGACGACGGCATCGTCGATGGGTGGGACGACCCGCGCATGCCGACGCTGCGCGGTCTGCGGCGTCGGGGCTATCCGCCCGAGTCGATCCGAGAGTTCTTCGAGTTCATCGGGGTGGCCAAGACCAACAGCCGCAACGAGATCGAGCTGCTCGAGTCGTTCGTCCGCCGCCGCCTCAACGCTGTTGCGCTGCGACGCATGGCCGTGCTGCGACCGCTCGAAGTCGTCATCACCAACTGGCCAGCCGGCCAGGTCGAGGAGATGGAGCTCGTCAACAACCCCGAGAACGAAGCCGACGGCACCCGGATGGTGCCGTTCTCTGGGCGCCTCTGGATCGAGCACGACGACTTCCGCGCCGACCCGCCGCCGAAGTACTACCGCCTCACGCCGGGCCGCGAGGTGCGCCTGCGCGGCGCCTACTTCGTCACGTGCACCGGCTTCGAGACCGACAGCGACGGCAACGTCAGCCGTGTGCTCGTCGAGTACGACCCCGAGACCAAGGGCGGCAACGCACCCGACGGTCGAAAGGTGAAGTCGACGATGCACTGGGTGTCGGCCGATCACGCTGTCGACGCTCAGGTCGCCTTGTACGAGCGGCTGTTCGCGGCCGAGGTGCCCGGCGCGGAAACCGGTGATGTGCTCGATGACCTCGATTCCAATTCGCGCGAGCTGCTCACCGACGCAAAGGTCGAAGCGGCGCTGGCCGACACGCCCGCCGGTGATGTCGTGCAGTTCGAGCGGCTCGGCTACTTCGCTCACGACCAGCGAACGCCGATGCTGTTCCACCGCACGGTCGGCCTGCGCGACGAGTGGGCGAACATCCAGAAGCGCAAGGGGTAGTCGTGCGTCGGCTCGCGCCGGCGGTCGCGGTGTTGGCCCTCGTTGGCGGTTGCGGCGCCGAGACAGACCCAGTGGACGAGGTGTCGTCGTCGAGCGCCACTGCGGCGACGCGCTCGATCGAGGCGCCGAGCACGTCGTCGACGTCGTTGGCGGATTCGGCGGGTGCTGGGTGATCGGCCTCGGCACGAATGACGCAGCCAACATCGCCGCTGGCGCAGGCACCGACGCTGCGACACGCATCGAACGGATGCTCATCGCCACCCAGTCGGGACCGGTGCTGTCGCTCGATGCCTCGACCACCACCGCCGGCGGGGCGTGGGCCCTCCCCAACCTTCAGGCGTGGAACGAACTGCTCCGAGCCGAGACCGCCGCGTCCGATCGGGTCACAGTTGCGCCGAGGGATGCGCTCGCCAAGAACCAACCGTGGTTCATCGACGATGGCATTCATCCGAACGCCGCTCGTCGTGCGGAGCACGCCGAGTTCGGGGCCGATCAGCTCTTCGCTGTCTTCCCGAGCTGAACGAGCGTGGCGCCGGCCCGTCGCAGTCGCGGGTCAGGTCGGCGGGAGGATCAGCGACTGCACGCCGCGGCCCACCCGCCATCGGCGTCGTAGAGCGCCGACACCGGTCTGCCGTGACAGTGGTCGGGATACCAGTGTCCGCGCGACCATTCGGTGGGGGGAAACTCGGACGGGTCGTCGGTGGGCGGTAACAGCGCAGCTGCGATGGAGCTCATCCGACTTCGAGCGGGAGCAGCGCGTCGGCGGCTTCGTCGAGATGAGCGTTCCACGCGTCGGCATCACCCGGCTCGATCGTGGGAACGACGACGAACTTCGTGGTTCCGACATCGACGAAGCGGCCGATGATCGTCTGCAACTGCTCCCACGTGGTCGGCACGATCTCGCTGACGTCGGTCAGGTCGGGGCGGCGCTTCGCCAGCAGCGCGGCGAGCTGTTCGGGGATCGGCCCGAAGCAGTACGGGATGAGCACGCCATAGTGGTCATCTTCGATCTCGCGGCCGTGTTCCTGCGTGACCTGCTCGATCACGGTCCGTCCTGCAGCGGCGTCGGCGGGGGTGACGAACGAGGGAAGCCAACCATCGGCGAGCCGGCCCACCCGCTTCAGCTCCGACGGAGCAATACCGCCGAGCCACACGTCCATGCGGCGTGGCGCTGGCTTCACGACGACGCCCTCGTAGTGGAAGCGGTCGCCGTGGTGGTCGAAGCGCTCGCCGGTCCAGCACTTGCGCATGACCTCGAACATCTCGTTGAACAGCGGGGCTCGCTCGCCACGTTCGACACCGAACGCCTGCTGTTCGATTGGGTCGACCGCACCGAGACCGAACGCGGGCAGGAGCCGTCCACCCGACATTCGGGCGAGCGTGGCCAACTCCTTCGCAAGCACGACCGGGTTGCGCCCGGGGAGCACCATGACCGACATGCCGAACTTCAGATGGTTGGTTCGGCCCGCCCCGTAGGCCATCGCGACGAGCGGGTCGGGCGCCTCGCCACTGATCCGCTCGGAGAGCCACAGCGAGTCGAAACGGTGCTGTTCGAGTGTGTCGACGACCACGCCGTACGACTCGTCGTTGAGCGAGGTGCGTGTGCCGAGGCCGTAGCCGATGCGGACCTTCACGACGCAGCCGCCCCGCTCGCCGCATCGGCAGCGACAACGGCGATCACGTCGGCGAGTGCGCCGATGGCGCTGACGAATGGTGAGTGATCGGTGTCGATGTCGACGCGCCGATCACACCGCTCGGCCATCGCCGCCTGGTGGTCGGGATGCACGGCTTCGTCCTGCGAGCAGAGCACATAGGTCGACGGCGTGCTGCCGAGGGCGGAACCGGTGGTCGCTTGGGTCATCGTGGCCATCGGCTGGGGACACAGTCGGGCGATCGCCGCCTCGATGGCCGGCTCGGGGCAACTGCCGTAGAACGACGCTCGGGCACCATCGGGGGTGACGGTGGAGGTGGTGCCGTCGGCGGCGGGCACGATCGCCGTGCCCAATGCGACCCGGCGTTGGTCGAGTGTGCCGAGTAGGCCCATGACCGACTCGTCGGCGTTGAGTGCGAATGCCGCGACGTACACCAACTGCGCGACGTCGGAGCGGCCGCGGGCGGCCTGGCTGATGACCGCGCCACCGTAGCTGTGGCCGACGAGCACCACCTGCCGACCCGGGTCGCGGCCGTCGATCGTGTCGAGCACCCTCGCGAGGTGGTCGGCATCGCCATGGAGGTCGCTGGCCGGCTCGGTGGAGGTGCCGTGACCGGGCAGATCGACTGCGAGCGAGGCGACTGCGCGAGCATCGAGCTCGGCCTGGAGACCGGCCCAACACCATGCGCCGTGCCAGGCACCGTGGACGAGAACGACGAGGGGGTCCATCGGCCGATGGTGCCACACGTTCTGGCGGGGCTCCGACTCGGCGCGCGCCAGGACTCCGGGCTGGCCGCTGCGCTCGGAGTGATCAGATGCCGGAGCGGGTGAGTGCCGGCAGCGGGGCGACCGTGACACGGTCGTTCCGGATCCGGCTGGTCTGCACCCAGCTCGCCGTGAAGGCGACGACGATCACCGGCAACACGATCGCCACGTCGGGGACGTTCCCGAGTGCCGACAGGGTCACTGCGAGTGCGGCAGCCAGCACCGAGATGACGACGGCCAACCGGATGGCGGCAGTCCAGGTGCGACGGCTGAGTTCCACATCACCGATCATGACGGTCACGAGTCCGGCGCGCCGCCGAATGTGCACTTCTTTGCCGGAATGTCATCGAGACGACATCTTCGTCGCGTGATCGCGCCGTTTCAGATGGCGCGCGGATGTCGCGACTCGCGCGATTTCGTGACGGCCGCATACCGTCGGCCGACATGGCATCCCGAGATCATGACCGTGACCATGACCGTGTCGATCCGCTTTCGCTGTTCTCGCTCGAGGGCAAGGTGGCGATCGTGACCGGAGCCTCGAGCGGTCTCGGAGCCCGCTTCGCCCGCGTGCTCGATTCGGTCGGAGCGAACGTCGTGCTCGTCGCCCGTCGGGAGGACCGTCTCGCCGAGTTGGCCGACGAACTGAGCGACGCCTTTGTCGTCGGTGCCGACCTGTCCGACGAGACCGCCCGCAGGCGGGTCGTGGCCTCGACGCTCGAGCGGTTCGGTGGTGTCGACGTGCTGGTGAACAATGCGGGGATCGGCACGACGGCTGCTGTCGAGGATGAGTCGCTCGATGCCTTCCGCTTCGCGATGGAGTTGAACGTCACTGCGATGTGGCATCTGTCGAAGCTGTGTGCCTCGTCCATGATCGAGCGAGGAGACGGAGTGATCGTGAACGTGGCGTCGATGCTCGGTCACGTCGGTTCGACGCCGGTGAAGCAGGCGAACTATTGCGCGAGCAAGGGCGCGGTGATCAACCTCACCCGGGAGCTGGCGCTGCAGTGGGCGCGCAAGGGCATTCGGGTGAATGCGCTCAGCCCAGGGTGGTTCATGTCGGAGATGACCGCTGGCATGGACACCGACGAGGGCAGCATCCGATTCGTTCAGGGCAACGCACCGCTCGCGCGCCTGGGGCATGCCGACGAACTCGACGGCGCACTCCTCCTCTTGGCCTCGCCGGCTGGCGGTTACATCACGGGCCAGAGCCTGCTCGTCGACGGCGGGTGGACCGCTCGGTAGCGCTATGTTCGGCGGCCGGCCTCCGCTGTGATTCAATCGCCCCAGCGGGAACGCACTTTTGGTCCGCGCCGGGCCGACTCACTCCAGAAGGGGACATCCATGAAGAGCATGCTCAACGAGTTCAAGGACTTCATCAATCGGGGCAACCTGCTCGACCTTGCGATCGCAGTCGTCTTGGCGACGTTCTTTGCGCCGGTGATCGCTGCGATTGTCGACGGCGTGATCATGAACCTGATCGCTGCGATCTTCGGTCAGCCGAACTTCGACTCGATCACGATCGATGTCGGGGAAGCGAAGCTGTTGGTCGGCACCGTGATCACCGCGTTCGTGCAGTTCGTGATCGTTGCGTTCGTCTGCTTCCTCATCGTCAAGGCCTACAACAACATGAAGGCTGATGAGGAGGAGGAAGAGAGTGGCCCGAGCGAGGTGGACCTCCTGATGGAGATCCGCGATCAGCTCAAGGCGCAGTCCTGAGCTCATCAGGTTGACGAGAAGTTTCCGGATTTCGGCGGAAACTGCCGTGTTTCGGTCAGCCTGATCCGCTCTACTGGGGCGATGCCGTTGCGCCGCCCCCCGGTCGGGCTCTCCGGAGTTCTGTTCGCGGTGGCTGCGCTCGCTCTGGCCGCCTGTGGCACCGGTGGCGGCGAAACCGTCGAGACCGAGTCGACACCGGTGCCGACGGTCGGTGGCGTCGGCTACCTGCCCGACACGGTACCGACGACGACGATCGACCCGAACGCCGACCCGGCCGACATCGTCGTCGACGTGGTCGTGAGTCGTCCGGTCGACGAACAGGGTGTGGTCGAACAACAGGTCTCCGAGCTGGTCGCTGGCAACCGGGTGATCGTGCTCGGCGACTCGATCCTGGCGTCGACGGCCACGCGCTTCGGCGGCGAGCTGTGCGCCGAGCTCGAACCTTCCGGTTGGGCGATCGAGATCAATGCCGAGCCCGGACGGTTCGTTGAGTTCGGCAATCGAGTCCTCGACCGCAGGCTGCCCGACGACCTCGGAGGCGACGACGACTGGGACGGGGCAATCGTCCACCTCGGCAGCAACTACGCGCTCGACCAAGACCAGTACCGCGAGGAGCTCGACGAGATCCTCTCTCGATTGGCGCCCCGACCCGTGCTGCTGCTCACGGTCACCGTGTACCGGCCCGCATGGTCCGAGGTGAACGACGTGATCGACGAGATGGCGGAGGAGTACGACAACGTGATCCTCGTCGACTGGGAGCGGACCGCTCGCACGCCGGGCGTCCTCAGTCGCGATGGCCTGCATCCGGGTGATGCCGGCGAGCAGGTGCTCGTCGAGTTGATCGCCGTTGCGCTCGGGGACCTACCGGGTGCCGAGGCCGACTGCCTCCGGTCACAGTTCACCGACGACAGCCTCATCGGGATCGGAGTCGGCGACGACACCGATGGCGGCACGACCGGTGGTTCGTCGTCGGGGTCGAGTGGTGGGTCGTCGACGTCGGGAGGGGGCTCGTCCACGTCGGGTGGGTCGAGTGGGTCATCGAGTGGAGGAACGACCACGACCACCGTTGCCGGCACCACCGGTGGGTCGACGGGTGGGTCGGCCGACGGCGGCGGAACCGATAGCGGCTCGACCGGCGGGACCACCACGGGGTCGTCCGATGGCGGCACCGACGGGTCGACGGATGGTTCGGCCGATGGTGGGACGGATGGCTCGACCGGTGGTGGGACGGATGGCTCGACCGGTGGTGGGACGGATGGCTCGACCGGTGGTGGGACGGATGGCTCGGCTGATGGCGGTGGGACCGATGGCTCGGCTGATGGCGGTGGGACCGATGGCAGCACGACGGGCGGTTCGGCCGACACCGGGACCGGTGGCTCGACCGATGGCAGCACGACGGGCGGCTCGACCGACGCCGGCACGACGGGGAGCTCGACAGGTGGATCAACCGGCAGCGGTTCGTCCGGTGGCGGCACCGACGGTGCTGCGGACGGATCGGCGGGCACCGGGACCGATGGGTCGGCCGGGGGCTCGGCCGACGGCGGCACCACCGACAGCTGAAACCGTCCGCTGCGTCGGGCGGGCGCGTCCGTAGCCTGAACCGGTGCTCCAGGCGCAAGGTCTCTCGGTCGAAATCGGCGGTCGGCTCGTGGTCGAGCGCGCCAGCTTCACCGTGATGCCGAAGGACAAGGTTGGCATCGTCGGGCGCAACGGCGCCGGAAAGACCAGCCTGTTCAAGGTGCTCGGCGGCGCCGACGAGCCGGCCGAGGGCAAGGTCCTCCGCAAGGGTGGGTTCGGCTACCTGCCGCAAGACCCGAAGATCGACTCCGCGCTCGACGGCCGAACCTGTGTCACCCACGTGCTGTCGGGCAAGGGCATCGACGACGAACTCGTCCGCATCGAGAAGCTGCGTATCGCGATGGAGGAGACTCCCGACGAGCGCAACGTCGAGCGGTACACCAAGGCCGAGGAGCGGTTCCGCACGATGGGCGGCTACGCCGCCGAATCGGAGGCTCGGGCGATGGCCGTCGGCCTCGGGCTCCCACAGGAGCGGCTCGACCTGCCGATCAGCGTGCTGTCGGGCGGCGAACGCCGCCGTGTGGAGTTGGCCCGCATCCTCTTCGCCGGCACCGATGTGCTGTGCCTCGACGAGCCGACCAACCACCTCGACGTCGACGCCAAGACCTGGCTCATGTCGTTCCTGCGGTCGTACACCGGTGCGCTCATCGTCATCAGCCACGACCTCGATCTGCTCGACGAGGCGATCACCCGCGTGCTCCATCTCGACCGGCCGACCGAGTCGGCGACCGGCCACATCGTCGAGTACCGCGGCACATACAGCCAGTACCAGCGGGCTCGGGCCGACGACGAGATCCGGCTCGCGAAGAAGGCGGCACAGCAGGAGAAGGAGATCGCCCGGATGCAGGGCGTCGTCGATCGGTTCGGTGCCAAGGCCACGAAGGCGTCGATGGCGCACTCGATGGAGAAGCGCATCGCCCGGCTCGCTGCCGAGAAGGTCGATGCGCCCCAGAACCAGAAGCAGATCAACGTGCGGTTCCCGCCGCCGCCACCGTGCGGCGAGACGGTGCTCCGGGCGAGTGGCCTTTGCAAGGCCTACGGCGGGCCTCCGGTGTTCGAAGACATCGGGTTCGACTTGGGTCGAGGCGAACGGCTGCTCGTGCTCGGGCTGAACGGTGCGGGCAAGACCAGCCTGCTCCGCATCCTGGCCGAGGAGACCACTGCCGACCTCGGCGACTTCGAGTTCGGCTATCAGGTGGCGGCTGGGTACTACGCCCAAGAACACGACAACCTCGACGTCGACGCCTCGCTGCTCGACAACATCCGGGCCTCGGTGCCCGTCGGCGTGCAGCTGGGCGAAACACAGCTGCGTGGGCTGCTCGGCATGTTCGGGCTGTCGGGCGACAAGGTGTTTCAGCGGTCGGGGACGCTGTCGGGCGGCGAGAAGACCAAGGTCGCGTTGGCGATGCTCATGACCGGGCGGAACAATCTGCTCCTGCTCGACGAGCCCACGAACAACCTCGACCCGCCGTCGCGCGAGGCCGTTGCCAACGCACTCATCGACTGGCCCGGGGCGATCGTGTTCGTCAGCCACGACACCGAGTTCGTGCAGCAGCTCGACCCCACCAAGGTGTTGCTCATGCCCGACGGTGACGTCGACTACTTCAGCGCCGAGTGGCTCGACCTCGTCGAGATGTCGTAGAACCGCGCGGGTGAGCAGCGACCCGAGCGACGCAACCGCCAGCAACCAGTTCGTCGAAACGGCGATCGATCGAGGTGTCGCCACGGTCACGTTCAGTCACGACCCGATCAACCTCCTCGACATCGAGGTACTGCGTGAGTTGGCGCCGACCCTCCGCGAGCTGGCGATCGACGACGATGTGCGAGCCGTGGTCCTGCGGTCGGCGAACCCGGAGTGGTTCATCGCCCACTTCGACGTCGCCGAGATCCTGGAGCAGCCCTGGGATTCGCCGGCCCCGACCGACATCAGCGGGTTCCACAGGATGACCGAGGTGCTGCGCACGATGCCCAAGCCGACGATCGCCGACATCCGCGGGCGGGTCGGTGGTGGAGGGAGTGAGGTCGCGCTCTCGTGCGACATGCGCTTCGCCACGCCAGACGCCATCTTCAATCAGCCCGAGGTCGCGCTCGGAATCATTCCCGGTGGGAGCGGCACAGTTCGGCTCCCTCGCCTGGTCGGTCGGAGCCGAGCGCTCGAGGCGATTCTCGGCTGCGACGACATCGATGCCGCCACCGCCGAACGATGGGGCTGGATCAACCGGATGCTCCCGGCCGACGAGATCGGTGAGTTCGTCGACGGGCTCGCGCGCCGGATCGCCTCGTTCCCGCGAGACGCGGTCGCAGCTGCGAAGCTCTGCGTGATCGAGGCAGAGCAGTCGGTCGTCGAACACCTGCGATCAGAGACGGCTGCGTTCGACGCGCTGGCGAGCCAGCCGGAGGCGCAGGCTGCCATGCGTGCGTTCCTGTCAGGTGGCGGCCAGACTGCGGAGGGTGAACGACGCCTCGGTGCGCTGCTCGGCGAACTCGGGTCGCCCCCTGCGTGATCGCCAGGTGGGCTGGACGGGTCTGGTGCTCGTCGCCGCGGGAGCGATGGCCGCTTGCGGTGTCGACACCGCCGTCGAGGTCGAACGAGCCGATGTCAGCAGCGGTGAGCTTCAGCTCGACATCGACACGATCGACGAGTCGGCCAGCCGCCCTGGCTCAGACTCGGGTCCGGTTGACGATGAGCCCCCGGTGTCGACTGCGCAGAGCACGATCGAGTGGGGGAGCTGTGAGGGTTTCGGGATCCTCGACGCCGATGAGCTCGGCACCAACGGCTGGGAGTGTGGCCGGTTCGACGTGCCGATGAACCCCGACGACCCCGACGGTGGCCTGCCGCCCGTGTCGCTCGCCGTCACACGCCACCGCGCCACCGGTGATCGGTTCGGTGCGATCGCAGTGAACCCCGGTGGCCCTGGCGCCGCCGGTCTACCGCTCGCCTGGAACCTACGCTCGGTGCTCCCCGCCGAGCTCCTCCGCGGCTTCGACATCGTCTCCTGGGATCCGCGCGGGCTCGGGCAGTCGGAGCCGCGACTCGGGTGCCCTGCCGATGCCCTGCCCGATGATCTCGATTTGATCGAGCGGTGTGTTGAGACGAGCGGGCCGCTGGCGTCGTTCATCGCTGCGCCTTACACGGTCGCCGACATGGACCAGCTCCGAATCGCTCTCGGCGAGGAGCGGCTCGACTTCCTCGGGTACAGCTACGGTTCGATCCTCGGCGCCGGCTACGCCGCCCGCTTTCCCGACCACGTTGGTTCGTTCGTCCTCGACGGCGTGACCGACCCCGACGTCGGCTCGATCGACGGCCCGGTCTCCGGCGGCTTCCCGACCTTCGCCGACGACGGGCTCCCGGCAGCGCTCGGCCGGTTCCATGAATTGTGCGATGCGTCTGCCCTGTGTCTCCCCGGTGTGGAATCGGAGGCGACGGTGAGCCGGGTCGCCGACTCGGCGCCCGAACTGACGACCGATGACTTCGCTGGTGAGCCGGAGGAGCTGACGCCGGACCTGATCGACGAGCACATGGCGATCTCGATGCAGTTCGCAGGGGAGTGGGAACTGCTCGCTGCAGCGCTCGCCGAAGCTGATGGTGGTGATGGCTCGCTGCTCGCCGCTCATGTTGACTTCAACGACTTCTCGACCGGTGACCCCGATGATGAGCTGGGAAGCGACGGCGATGGAGACGACGATGATGGCTCAGCGCCCGACAACTTCGAGGCAGCGAACTTTCTCATCTACTGCGCCGACCTCGGGCCCTATGTGGAGTGGTCGTTCTGCGACGACATGCCCGTCGCCGCTGATCCGCTGCGCCGCGTCGAACCGGTCGACCTCGATCGCTCGATCCTGTTGATCGGGACCGAGTACGACCCGCTGACGCCTGGGTATCACGCCGAGGAGATGGCCGGCCGACTCGGCGACGCGGTGTGGATGCTGTGGGAGGGAGTCGGCCACACCGCGTTCCCGGGGTGGACGCGTTGCATCGACGACGCTGTGACCGATCAGTTCCTCGGGCGAGCACTACCCGAGTCGGGCACGCGGTGTTCGTTCATCGAGGGGGTGGCCGGTGACCCCGAGCTCGGCGACGAGTTGTTCGGTTTCGAGATCGTCGATGGGCGTCCCTGGCTCGCTGAGTCGCTCGATGCGAACGGTCGGACCGACGCCGACACGGCCGAGTGCATCGCTCGCGGGATCATCCCCGACGACACCCCCGACAACACGCTGGTGTCGGAGCTGATCCTCGACGTGCGCAGCGACGAGGCCGAAGCGGCGTTCAGTGCTGTCGCAGCCAGCTGTTGACGGCTCGGCCGAGCGGGTCCGGCCCGTCGCTCAGCCGAGTGACACTGGCATCGAGGCCTCGGAGCGGACCTTCGCGTAGAAGTCGTTGCCCTTGTCGTCGACGACGACGAACGCCGGGAAGTTCTCGACCTCGATCTTCCAGATCGCTTCCATCCCGAGCTCGGGGTACTCGAGTACCTCGACCTGCTTGATGTTGTCGAGTGCCAGGCGGGCGGCGGGCCCGCCGATCGAGCCGAGGTAGAAGCCTCCGTTGGTCTCGCATGAGTCGGTGACCTGCTTGGAGCGGTTGCCCTTGGCGAGCATCACCATCGAGCCGCCCTCGGCCTGGAACTGCGCCACGTAGGAGTCCATGCGGCCGGCCGTGGTCGGGCCGAACGAGCCTGACGCGTAGCCCTCGGGGGTCTTGGCCGGGCCGGCGTAGTAGACGGCGTGGTCCTTCCAGTACTGCGGCATCTCTTCACCGGCGTCGAGGCGCTCCTGGATCTTGGCGTGGGCGATGTCGCGGGCGACGATCATCGGGCCCGACAGCATCACCTGGGTGGTGACCGGCAGGTTCGACAGCGTGGCGAGCACCTCGCTCATCGGCTGGTTGAGATCGATGTGGACCGGCTCGGCATCGAGGAGGTCGGATGCTTCGACCGCGGGCAGGAACCGGGCGGGATCGGTTTCGAGTTGCTCGAGGAACACGCCCATCTCGGTGATCTTGCCGAGCATCTGGCGGTCGGCTGAGCACGACACGGCCATGCCGACCGGGCACGACGCGCCGTGGCGGGGAAGGCGGATGATGCGGACGTCGTGGCAGAAGTACTTCCCGCCGAACTGGGCGCCCACGCCGGTGGCCTGGGCGAGTTCGAGCACTTTGGCTTCCATCTCGCGGTCACGGAAGCCGTGGCCGAGCTCAGAGCCCTCGGTGGGGAGGGTGTCGAGGTAGCGGGCGGTGGCGAGCTTGGCAGTTTCGACGGCGAACTCTGCCGACGTGCCACCGATGACGATGCCGAGGTGGTACGGCGGGCACGCCGACGTGCCGATCGACTGGATCTTGTCGAAGATCCACGGGAGGAGCGTTGCCTCGTTGAGCAGCGCCTTCGTCTCCTGGAACAGGAACGACTTGTTGGCGCTGCCGCCCCCCTTCGCCATGAAGAGGAACTTCATCTCGTCGCCGTCGATCGCCTGCACCTTGATCTCGGCCGGCAGGTTCGTGCCGGTGTTCTTCTCGGTGTACATGTCGAGGGGCGCCATCTGGCTGTAGCGCAGATTGGTCGTCAGGTAGGTGTCGGCGATGCCGCGGGCGATCTGCTCCTCGTCGCCCCCGCCCGTGAACACGTATTGACCCTTCTTCGCCTTGACGATGGCGGTGCCGGTGTCTTGGCACATCGGGAGCACGCCGCCGGCGGCGATCGACGCGTTCTTGAGGAGGTCGAGGGCGACGAAGCGGTCGTTGTCGGAGGCCTCGGGGTCGTCGAGGATGTTGCGCAGCTGCTGGAGGTGACCGGGGCGCAGGAAGTGGGCGATGTCGTGCATCGCCGCCGCGGTGAGGGAGCGAATCGCCCCGGGCTCGATCTTCAGGAACCGGCCCTCGGGGGTGTCGAAAGTCGACACGCCTTCGGTCGACACGAGTCGGTACTCGGTGTCGTCGGGGCCGAGCGGAAGCAGGGGAGTGAAGGCGACCTCGTCGTCGGTGTGAGCCATGCGTCGGAGCCTACGAGGCGACCGCTCAGCTGCAGGAAACGATGCTCACGCGACGATCGACGCGACGGCCACGAAGTGCATGGCGGCGGCGACGGTCACGAACACGTGCCAGATCTCGTGATACCCGAAGGTGGTCGGCCAGGGATTCGGACGCTGCAGGAACAGGACCGGGATCCCGATCGAGTACAGCAGGCCTCCGGCGACCATGAAGGCGAGCTGGAACGTGGTGAGCGAGTCGATCAGCACCGGCGCAGTGGCCACCGCCGCCCATCCCATGATCGGGTAGAGGGCGTGGCTGAGCCACGAGATCTTGTCGAACGCAGCGACCTTCATGATCGCCCCGAAGACGGCAGCGCTCACGACGACGGCGAGGAGGGGCAGCCCCCACGCCCGTGGGAGCACCACGATGGCGAACGGGACGTAGGTGCCGGCGATGAGGAGGTAGATGCCGACGTGATCGAGCTTCTGCATTCGCCGGCGGGCCGCCTCGCTCCGGGCGAGGCGGTGGTAGGCGGCCGACAGGCCGAACATGGCCATGAGCGTGGCGGCATAGATCGCGGCGGATGTCTTCTCCGACGCACCGTCGGCGAGGAGGATCAGGAGGATGCTCGCCGGGATCGACACGACGAACGCGGCGGCGTGCATCCAGCCTCGCCACGTGGGGCGCTCAGCCGATTGGGCACTGCACACCATGCGTTGGACCGTACCGCTCGGAGGTGATGGCGCATGGAGCACGTCGGTGAATCCGACGTGAAATCTTGTCGATCGGACGAGACCCGTCGGCGTCCTTGACGACCAGGAGCGCGTCGAGCACGCGGATCATCTCACGGTCGACGAGGTCGAGAAGCGTCGGGATCAACTCACCGGTGACGTTGGTGTCGGGCAGCTCGATGACGACTGCGTCGACGGCTCCCATCTCGTCCATCAACGCTGGTCGATCAGTCATCTGGGTCCTGTTCCGTCGGCTGCCCCGGAGTCCGTGTTCATGTCGCTGGTCCGATCGCATCCCGGACCCGGTCGCTGACACGGTCGTCGAGATCGACGCCGCAGCGGCGGAGCGTGTCGGCGACCGTTCGTTCGAGCCGCGCGAACCGCACCTCGATACCTTGCTCGACGAGCTCGTCGAGGAGCACGTCGAGTTCGTCGGCGGCCGTGGTGTCGACGTGTGTGATCGACTCGGCATCGATCACGAGCAGCGATGGCTGTTGGGCCTCGACGGCGGCCAGCACGGTGTTGCGCAGCACGCTGACGTTGGCGAAGAACAGCTCTGCCTCGAACCGCATGATGACGACGCCGTCGATTCGTTCGACGCCTTCGGTGCCGAGCGCCCAGAAGTTGTCGCTGTCGCGGTCGATGCCGAGCTCGACCGAACGCGGTCGCACTGCCCGTCGCATCATCCCGACGATCGACACGCCGACACCGACCGCCAACCCGACCAGGATGTCGAACAGCAGGACGCCTCCGAGTGTGGTCGCAGCGGCCACGAAGTCGACCTGCGACCGTTCACGAAGCCGTATGAGGGGGCGGAACCTGATGAGCCCCGTCACGGCGTGGATGATGATCGCCCCGAGGGCAGCCTCGGGCAGGTCCTCGAACAACTGTGTGAGGAACAGCATCGTGAGGATCAGCAGGGCGCCCGTCAGGAGGCTGGCGACCTGCGTCTTCTGCCCTGCGGCATCTGCGGCGGCGGTTCGTGAGTTCGAGCCGATCGAGGCGAACCCGCCGAACAGGCCGCCCACGGTGTTCGCCGCGCCGAGCGCACCGAGTTCAGCGTTGGCGTCGACCCGCTCGCCGTGGCGGGCCCCGAACGACTTCGCGAGGGCCATCGACTCACCGAAGATCACGATGGCGACGCCGAGCGCGCCGGGAATCAGGCTCAGCACGTCGTCCCAACTCACATCGGGTACGACCGGCGATGGCAGGCCGGCTTCGATCTCGCCGACCAGCGCGACCCCTTCGTCCTGGAGGTCGAAGATGCGAGCCGCGGCGATCGATGCGACGACGACGATGAGCGCGCTCGGCAGTTTCGGCAGGAATCGTTCGAGGACGACGAGTGCGGCGATGCATGCGGCCCCGACGACGATCGTCAGCCTGTGGGCGTCGCTCAGGTGTCGGACGAGGTCGACCGTCTCGGCGATGAAGCCCTCTCCCTCCGACTCGACGCCCAGCATTTTTCCCAGTTGTCCGCCGGCCACCGTGATCGCGACGCCGACGACGAAGCCCTTGAGCACCGGCTCGGAGAGGAACTCCGCGACGATTCCGAGCTTCAGGACGAATGCGAGGACGAGGACGAGGCCGACCACCATCGACAGCGCGATCGTCAGTTCGATGAAGCTGTCGGCGTCGGACGCGAGGGGAGCGACCGCAGCGGCAGACACCGCCGCACCGGTCGCGCTCGGGCCGAACGACACTCGCCGTGACGACCCGGCGAACGCGTAGACGAGCAGTGGAACGGTCGCCACGTACAACCCGACCGCGGGCGGCATCCCGGCGATTCCTGCGTAGGCCACGCTCTCGGGGACGACGATCGCCCAGACGGTGACCGCCGCCGCAAGGTCACCCGGGAGCCATGCCCGTTGGTACGACCTCAGGTCACGGAGGAGTTGGAACACGACTCGGTGCTCAGATCACTGTTGGCCCATCGATCGGTTGGACGCGCTGGAGTTACTTGGTGTCGTAGATGACATCGTCGATGTCGGCGACAGCGTCCACGGTGGGCATCTGGCCGTCGGCGAACACGCTGTCGAGGAAGAGCAGGGCGAAGGTGTTGGTGAGTTCCTGCACCCGATCGATCGGCATGTCGCCCTCGGAGCAGCCGGCGAGGGCGAACTCGTCGATGATGATGCGGACGGGCTCACTGACCTCCTGGCCGGCGTCGAACGCCGCCTGGTAGTCGCACACGTCGGTGAAGCTCTGGTGCTTGGCGGCGACGAACTCGACCCGGGTGTGCGGCGAGCTCGAGGTGAACTCCCAGGCTCGCTCGACGTTCGGCTCGACCGGGGTGCTTTCGTCGTCGGTGCCGACCATCACGAGCGCGGGGACGTCGACGAGCTCGAGCCGCTCGTCGGTGAGGAGCTGTGGTGCTTCGCGTCCTCCGACCGCGGGGGCGAGTGGGATGATTGCGTCGATGCGGTCGTCGGCGGGCGACGAGCCCGCAGTATTCTCGTAGCCCGACACCACGGCGTACGACGTGAAGCCTCCGAACGAGTGGCCAGTGACGGCGATGCGCTCGGGGTCGACCGCGGCGACGAAGCCGACGGTGGCCGTCGACTCGGGGTTGAGCATCTCGTTGATCACCGTGATCACGTCGTTCGGCCGGTTGGCGGCGATGGTGTCTCGGTCGTCTTCGGCGTCGAGGAACCGCTCGACCGCGGTGTTGCCGGTGTGATCGGGGGCGGCTACGACGTAGCCATGGCTGGCCAGCGTCTCGGTGTAGTCGGAGTGGAGGTAGCGGAGGCCTCCCGAACCGTGGGAGTAGACGACGAGGGGGAACGGGCCGTCGGTAGCGATCTGGTCGGGGGTGGCGCCGACGGCGGTGTCGGACTCGAAGAAGTCGCCGGTGATGAAGGTGTACCGATATGGGTCGCCACCCGGATCCTCTGCGAGTGGGAACCACACGTCGACCGTCAGCGGCCGGTCCGGGTTCGTGTCGAGGATGATGGTCTGCACGCCGACGGGGTACGGGCCGGTGCCGATCAGCTCGAAGGGCTCCGGCTCCGGTTCGGGCTCGGGCTCGGGTTCGGGCTCGGGCTCGGGCTCGGGCTCCGGTTCTGGTTCTGGCTCCGGTTCTGGTTCGGGCTCGGGCTCGGGCTCGGGCTCGGGCTCGGGCTCGGGTTCTGGTTCTGGTTCGGGTTCGGGGGCCGACGTCGTGTCGGCCGCTGCGTCGCCGTCCGAGTCTGACCCACCGCAGGCGGCGACGAGGAGGGATCCGGTGATGAACAGGGCGGCGGTGCGACGCATGGGCAGATGATCGCACCCCGGTCGCCCATAGGGTCGGATCGGAGCGAGAGTTGCTCGTCAGTCCGGCTCGCGTTTCAGGCGGCGCGGGTCGGCCGATGCCGGGTCGTCGGGCCACTGGTGCTTGGGATACCGGCCCGCCATGTCCTTCTTCACCTCGGCCCACGAGCCCGCCCAGAAACCCGGCAGGTCATCGGTGATCTGGATCGGCCGATCGGCAGGCGACAGCAGTTCCAGTCGGATCGGGTGTCGCCCAGCCATCGGATGATCGCTGCGACCGAACAGGTCTTGTACCCGCACTGACGCTGTCGGCTGCTCGCCCGAGTAGTCGATCGGTCGCTCGGCTCCCGTTTCGACCACGAGGTGAGTCGGCGCTCGTTCGTCGAGTTCGGCTCCCTCGGGCCACGGGAGCTGGGAGCGCAGCACCATTGCCACGTCGAGCGCTTCGAGGTCGCGTCGGCCGGTGGCGCCGGGCAGGTAGGGGAGCAGCCAGGCGTCGAGGGTGTCGAGCAGCACCTCGGTCGACCAGTCGGGCCACAGATCTCCTTCGGTGCGGCGCAGGAACTGGACACGTTGTCGCAGCGACACGGCAGTGCCCGTCCAGCCGAGCACGGCGAGTCCGGTCGCCTTCACCCGGTCGGCGAGTGCGGCCAGCGTGTCATCGCCGGGCGACGCCGGTCGGGTGGTGGCCGCCAGCCGCATCGAGCCGAGCCGACGCTCGACGGTTTCGACCACGTCGTCACGCTCGGCGTCCCACGCAAGCGAGACCTGCTCGCGGATCTGGTCGCCGAATGCGGCGATCAAGTCGCCGGGATCGAGTGCCGCTCCTCGTCGGACTCGGGCGCTGTCACGCTTGCCATCGACGTCGGCGGCAACGATGAGTGGCTCGTCGGCCAGCGGGTCGGTCGTGGCGATGCGGGCGCCGCCACCGGCGCGCATCGTGAACTGGCCGGTGCGACGCCTGCTCGCCACGCGGTCGGGGAAGGCGTGCACGAGGACGGCGCCGGTCCGATCGTGGTCGATCGCCCAGCGGTCGAAGTCGATCCGCAACCGCCGCGCGAGTTGCTCGGAGCGATCCCGGATCTGGCGGAGTGCGCCCCGGTCAACGGCGTCGTGTCCGGACGAGCCGGCCACCACGGCCACGCGCAGCGCCAAGTCGGCTGGCAAATCGTCGGGGCGCCCGCGAAACACATCGCGCTCGTCGAGCAGCGTTGCCACGACACAGGTGAGCGGAGTCGGTTCGACGGCGAGCATGCGGGCGAGCCGCGGGTGCACCGGGAGGCGGGCCATCGACCGGCCGAGCTCGGTGATGCGACGGTCGTCGTTGAGCGCGCCGAGCATCTGGAGCAACTCGATCGCTTGGCGGAGTGCGCCGTTCGGTGGCGGGTCGATGAAGCGGAGGGGGAGCGGGTCGGTGCCGGGGTCGACACCCCAGCTCGCCAGCTCGAGCGCGAAACTGGCCAGGTCGGCCTGGGTGATCTCGGCCGACCGGTGTTGCGGCCTGGTGCCGTGTTCGAGCTGACTCCACAGCCGGTACGCCACGCCCGGCTCGGTGCGACCAGCGCGGCCGGCCCGCTGCTCGGCCGACGCCCGGCTCGTCGACACCGTGGTGAGGCGCGACATGCCGGTGCGCGGGTCGAAGCGTGGCTCGCGGGCGAGGCCGGCATCGACCACGATGCGCACGCCGGCGACGGTGAGCGAGGTCTCGGCGATGTCGGTGGCCAGCACCACCCGTCGGCGTCCGGCGGGCGACGGGCGGAGCGCCAGATCTTGGTCGCTGCGCGAGAGTGCGCCGGCCAGAGGGCGCACGTCGACGCTCGGCCCGAGCGACTCGGTGAGGAGCCGTTCGGTGCGGCGGATCTCACCAACGCCGGGCAGGAACACGAGCACATCGCCCTCGTGGTCGCCGAGCGCACGCAGCACGGTGGCGGCGACGTCTCGCTCGATCGGTTCCGGCTGCGGGCCCGGTCGACGGCGTCCCTTGCCGCCACCCTTGCTGCGTGGCGGCAGCCGTGGGGCCCACTCGATGTCGACCGGGTGGGTCCGACCCTCGCTCTTGATCACCGGGGCGTCGAGTAGGCCGACGAAGCTCTCGATGTCGGGAGTCGCCGACATCGCCAGCACCCGCAGGTCGGGTCGGATCGTGTCGACCGAGTCGAGCAGCAGCGCGAGCCCGACGTCGGTGACGAGGTTGCGCTCGTGCACTTCGTCGAAGATCACGCAGGCGACGCCCGGTAGCTCGGGATCGTTCTGGAGGCGGCGGGTGAGAATTCCCTCGGTGACCACCTCGATGCGAGTGCCCGGCCCGATCCGGCGTTCGTCACGCGTCTGATAGCCGAGGAGGTCACCGGTGTCGGTGCCCGACAGGTCGGCCATTCGCTGCGCCGCGGCGCGAGTGGCAAGACGGCGGGGCTCGAGCATCAGGATCGTGCCGTTGCCGACCCAGGGCTCATCGAGGAGCGCGAGTGGGACCACCGTGGTCTTGCCGGCGCCAGGGGGCGCGACGAGGACCGCTCGTTGTTGCTCGGCGAGCGCTTCGAACACTGCGGGGAGGGCTTCGACGACGGGCAGGCTGGCGGCGTCGTCGGGGACGGCGTCGAGGCTCACCGCTGCGACGAACGCCGACCGGTCAGCCGACTGCCGGAGAACCGGCAAACGGGCCGGGGTCACCCGGGCCCGGGAGGGCGAGGCCCGACCACTTGGTGACCTCGGCGATCGAGTCGCCGACGCGCTCCCACGACTCGGGGTCCCAGCCCTCGGCCGATGCCGCGACGACGCCATCGACGCGGGTGAACACGAACGCCGGCAGCGACTCGAGTCCCATCGCCTTGACTGCGGAGCGGTCGGCGTCGCAGAACACGAGGAACTGCTCGCTCAGCGGCCCGAGGAACTTCGCGGTGTCGTCAGCGCCGGCCGTGACGATGAAGTTGATCCGGGCGTGTGAGCCACGGAACTCCTCGAGGATGCGCACGGCGGTGCGGAGGATCCACGACGACTCGTTGGTGTACGGGTCGAGCACCACCGATGCCAGATGGAAGGTGGTGAGCCACTCCGAGATGGGGCGCCCGGTGCCGAGCCCGCCAGTGCGGACGTCGAGCGGCGTGAGCGTCAGATCGGTCGGCAGCTTGTGCTCGGAGGTCGTGTCGGCCACGGGGAGGATCGTAGCGACGTGACGGCCCCTCACCCCAGACCTGTCACACATCGGCAGGGGAGTGAACGGAACCTCGCTCCCCGGGTACGGTCGCGTCGTGCATCCGATCGAGCATCTTCGCTACGTCGCCCGAGCCCATGGCGTCGACGCCAGCGCTCTGGTGGAGGAGACCGCCCACGCGCTGGGTTCGCTGCACTTCGACCCAGCGGGGCTCATCGTGGCGTGTCGTCGCATCGTCGAGCGTCACCCGTTCACCGGGCCGATGTGGTGGCTGTGCTCGAACGTGGTCACGTCGGCCGAGCCGTTCGAGGCGGTCTGGGATCTCGCGAACACGATGCGCAACGACGCGACCGGCTCGGCGTTGGCCGATGCGCTTCCCGAGCCGTCGGTCGAGCAGCTCCTCGACCCCGATGGCGAACCGATGGTCGATGTGATGACGATCGGCGACCCGATGCTGGTCGGCGCGGCGCTGGCTCGACGCAGCGACGTGCGGGTGTTGGCGCTCGACGTCGACCACTCGGCCACGTCGTTCGTTCGTCGGCTCGAGCGCTACGGCGTCGAGTACGAGCCGGTCGATGCCGGGGTCGCTGGCGCGGCGGTGTCGACCGTCGCCGCAGTGCTGGTCGAAGCCATGGCCCTCGACGGTGAACGGGTGGTCGCCCCGAGTGGCTCGTCGACCATCGCTGGCCTCGGCGCAGCCTTCGGCGTGCCCGTGTGGCTCATCGCCGGTGTGGGCCGCCGACTCCCGAGCCAGTACCTCGATGCGATGGTCGAGCGGCATGACGAACTCGTCGACGGGGTCGACCCCTGGTCGGTCGACGTCGAGATCCTGCCGAACTCGCTCTTCACCCACGTGGTCGGCCCTCACGGCATCGCGCCCATGGGCCCGCCGGCAGTCCAGGCCGAGTGTCCCCTCGCCGCCGAACTGCTGCACCGACCGCCGATGTGAGCCTCACACCGAACGGTGGCGAGGTGGGTGGCCCAGGATCTCCTCGATCAGTGCTTCGGCCTCGGCCTTGCGATCTTCGGTGACGAAGATGCGGGCCATTGGCTCGCGTGAGTGCACCAGCATGTTGATGCCGTAGTCCTCGACGACCTTGGCGGGAATGCCGTCGCTGATCAGCTCATCGGTGATCATCTGCGACTGCCACATCGGCACCCAGGCGGCCTCGACGGTGCGTTCGGGGCTCGGTTCGTCGTTGTTGCGTCCCCAGAAGTGCTCCCAGAACTCGCGCAGCCAACTCACCTCTCCAGCATGCCTGGCCTGGCTGTTGAGCTGTCGTACCGTGATCGTGTGGCCGATGTCCCCGATCCGCACGTGCACTCGCACGGCCACTCCCATGCTCACGGGCATGGCTTTCTCTCGGGGTGGGAGGGCTGGCGCGGCGATCGGTTCCTGGTGTCGATCGTTGCCGCAGTGGCGGCGCTGGCCGTCCTCACGGTGATCGGTGCGGTGCTGCTCTGGCCCGACGGGTCGGGTCAGCAGGCGATCGCCGACACCGCCGACGAGGTCGGATTCGTGTCGGAGCGTGTCACCGCCGAGGTCACCCAGGTGGTCGACGCCCGATGCGCATTCTCGTCGGTCGACGATCCGTCGATCTGCCGGACGTTCACACTCGAGTTGACCAGCGGCGACAACGTCGGATCGACCATCTCGTTGCCCGAGTTCAGCCTCGAGTTCGCACAGAACGTGCCGCCCCTCGACGTCGGTGACGCCGTGGTGCTCGGCTACGAGCCGACCACCGACACCTACTCGTATCTCGACCAAGACCGACGCACGTCGCTCGTCGTGCTCACCGTGTTGTTCGCCATCGTGGTCGTCGCGCTCGGCCGCCTCCGGGGGCTGCTCGCGCTTGCGGGCATGGCGATCACCGTGGTGGTGCTCGTGTCGTTCATCGCTCCGGCCGTGCTCGACGGTCACGACCCCGTGGCCGTCGCCGTGGTCGGCGCGTCGTTCATCGCGTTCGTCAGCCTCTACCTCACCCACGGCATCTCGCCGACCACCTCGGTGGCGCTCGTGTCGACCCTCGGTGCGCTCGGGATCACGCTGATCCTCTCCCAGATCTTCTTCTCGCTCGCCGGGTTCACCGGGTTGTCGTCGGAGGAGGCGCTGGTGCTGCCGCTCCTGTCGGCCGAGATCGACCTCGCTGACCTGTTGCTGGGCGGTGCCATCCTGGGCGCCCTCGGCGCCCTCGACGACGTCACGGTCACCCAGGTCGCCACCGTCACCGAGATCCATCGCCAGCGACCCGATCTCGCGACCGGCGCACTGTTCTCGTCGGGAGTGCGTGTCGGGCGTGAGCACATCGCCTCGACCGTCAACACACTGCTCCTCGCCTACGCAGGCGCCGGCATCCCGCTCATCCTGCTCTTTGCGGCCTCTGATCAGTCGCTGTCGCTCGTGGCCAACTCCGAGGTGATCGCCATCGAGATCGTCCGAACCATGTGCGGCTCGATCGGCTTGGTCGCCGCGGTGCCGATCGCAACTGGCCTCGCTGCGCTGGTGTCCCGAGGCCGGTCGGGGTTCCCGTCGCCACACCCGTGGCCCGATGCGCCGCCACCACCCGACGATCCGTCGTGGGACGATTTCGCCCCCGACGGCGAGTTCTGGGACCGCCGTCGCCGCTAGCGGCGCCTCACCGCGACACGCCCAGAACGAGCGCGGTACTGTCGGCCACATGGCAGAGATGGTCGACTTCCCGTCCAATGGCATCGACGCTCGGGGCTACCTGGCGATGCCCGAGTCCGGCAGCGGCCCGGGTGTGATCGTGATCCAGGAGTGGTGGGGCCTCGATTCGGGCATCAAGGAGATGGCCGACCGGCTGGCGACCGCCGGCTTCGTCGCCCTCGCACCCGATCTCTACCACGGTGAACTCGCCGCCCACGACGAGATGGACAAGGCGGGTGAGCTCATGACTCACCTGCCCGCCGACCGCGCCGCCCGCGACATGTCGGGCGCCGTCGACTTCCTGTCCGACCACGCCGCCACCACCGGTGACGGTGTCGGCGTGATGGGGTTCTGCATGGGCGGCATGCTCACGTTCATCCTCGCCGCCAACCGACCCGACAAGGTCAAGGCGGCGGTGCCGTTCTATGGCTTCCCGCAGGGCGACATGCAGCCCGACTACTCGAAGATCCAGGCGGTCGTCCGCGGCCACATGGCCGAGCACGACGACTTCTTCCCGCCGTCGGCCGCCACGCACCTCGAAACCGAACTGCAGGCGCTCGGCAAGGACGCCACGATGACCGTCTACCCCGGATCGGGTCACGCCTTCATGGCGCCCCACAACGCCCTCGGCACCCAAGATCAGGCGCTCTACGACCAGATCTGGCCCGAGGCCACCAGCTTCCTGCACGAACAGCTCGGCTGACGCGTGAGCAACTCCGGTGCTGCGCCGCGATTCGACGCGGTCATCTTCGACGCGGGCGGCGTGCTCGTCCTGCCCGACCCCACCGTCCTCGCACCCTTGCTGGCCTACTTCGGGGGCGACCACTCCCTCGAGGCGCATCGCCGAGCTCACTACGCCGGGATGAAGGCGAAGTCCGACGTTGGTGCCGCCGAGACCTCGTGGGAGCCGTACAACCTCGCCTACGTCGACATGGTCGGCGTGCCCGGCCACGAGCGTGACGAGGCCGCCGAGGTGCTCGATCGGACCCGCTACCACCACACCTGGCGCTGGATGATTCCCGAGTCGCGCACCGCGCTCGACGCCCTCGCTGAAGCCAACGTGCCGATGGGCGTGGTGTCGAACGCCAGCGGGCAGATCGAGGCGATGCTCGCCCGGTCGATCTGTCAGGTCGGACCCGGCGATCACGTCGAGATGCGGGTCATCATCGACTCCGACGTGGTCGGCGTTGCGAAGCCCGACCCGAGGATCTTCGAGTTCGCCGTTCCCCACTTCGCCGAGTACGAACGCTCACGCATCGCCTACGTCGGCGACTCGGTCACCATGGACGTCGAGGGCTCAGCAGCTGCCGGCCTCCACCCGATCCTCCTCGATCCGTTCGACGACCACGCTGGCGCCGACTTCGAACGCATCGCCTCCCTCGACGAACTCCTCGAACTCACCACCTGACCCGCCGTCACCTCGGGGTTGAGAGAAAGAGGGTTGTCGAATGTCGCACCCGTGCAACTGGTGAAACCGTTCGGAACGAGTGGGTAGGTCTGCGTGCCTGCGATGCAGCGGCAGCGTCGAGGCCGATGTCGCGGTTGACGCCGAGCAGCTCTCCGACTCAGAGCCAGGCGGCTCCAGTCATGTCGACGATGTTTCGGTGGGCTCGGATTCGGTCGAGGGGCACGAACAGAGGGTCGTACGTGCATGCTCACGGCGTTGACGCCGAGTGTGTACTCGTTCATGTTCGACGCACGAGTGCCGACAGAAGGACGACGATGGATGGGGCTCGGCGCCTTCTGAAACCGACCTGCTACCGAAAGAAAACTCGAGGACAACCCCGGTTGTCGCATCATGCGTGCATGAGTGAAGTTCCCGAGGGCTACAACACGCCGATTCCATCGTCGATCACGACGCCGGACTCGGTCGAGACGCGGATCGGTCGGCTCGAGTTCTTCGATGGTGTCCCGACACCGTCCACCAGTGCGTTGCTCTGGGATCACCTCGACTTCCTGCGAGGGGTCGAGGTCTTCTTGAATGGAATCCCAGCGGCATCGTTGGAAGCGATGAACCGCGGGCTGCAGTCGCTCGGGCTTGACGCATGTCACAAAGCGGTCATCGCCGACGAACTTCTCGATTCCAACGGCCTGTTCCTGACAGGCAACACGGACACGGTGTACGCATCTGTTCTCATCGACCTGGAGCGGGACGGACCGACGGTCGTTGAGATCCCGCCCGGATGTGGACCCGGCACCGTGAACGACGCGTGGTTCCGGTTCGTCGTCGACATGGGGGGACCGGGCCTCGACCGTGGCGCCGGCGGCCGGTACCTCGTCCTCCACGACGATGACCACACGACCGCGATTCCCGAGGACGTCTTCGTCGCCCGCAGTCCGAGCCGGGTCAACTGGCTGATACTCAGAGGATTTCTCGTGGACGGGCGCCCTGCCGAGGCGAACAAGATGTTCCGGAACGGTCTGAAGGTGTACCCACTCTCTGGGGCAGACGCACCACCAGAGATGGAGTTCGTCTCGATGTCCGGCAAGGTGTTCAACACGATCCATGCGAACGACTTCTCCTTCTTCGAAGAGCTCAACCGGGTCATCCAACGCGAGCCAATCGGTGTGATCGACGCCGAAACCCGCGGTCTGCTCGCATCCGTAGGGATCGAGAAGGGCCTGCCGTTCTCCCCGGACGAACGAATGCAGGCGATATTGACAGAAGCCGTCGCAGTCGGGAACGCCACCGCCCGCACCATTGACTTCCGGCCGCGCGACCCCGAGACCCTGGTGTACGACGACCGTCGATGGATGACGGCATTCGTCGGCGGCGATTATCGCTGGCTCCGACGAGACGGGGACGGTGGCCGAAACCTCGACGCCCGGACCCTGTTCTTCTACTTCGCTACGGTCAATACGCCTGCGATGGCCCTGAAGATGGTCGGAGTCGGCTCGCAATACGCGGCAGCCATGACCGACGCCGACGGTGAGGCCCTCGACGGCAGCGCCCGGTATCGGCTGCATTTGCCAACCGACATCCCAGCGAAAGACTTCTGGTCGATCGTGGTGTACGACCCCCAGACGCGCTCCGAACTGCAAACCGGTCAGCGTTTCCCAAGCCTCAACAGTGCGCGTGATGAACTCACATATAACGACGACGGCTCTCTGGAGATCCACTTCGGTCCTGAGCCACCTGCTGGCCAGGACTGCAACTGGATCCAGACGGTCCCAGGCAAGTCGTGGTTCACCCTGATTCGTCTCTACGGGCCCCTCGAGAGCTGGTTTGATCAATCCTGGCGGCCAGGCGATCTCGAGCTGATCGGGCGCTGACTCGCACTGGCGACCCGGCGGTCGAGGATCGCCGACCCCCGCCAAGATGCGGGAGGTGGGATCGGCTGCGGCCAGGCCGAGGGCAGGTCAGGCGACGGGGCGCAAGGCCTGACGGACGAACGAGCATCCCCTCGCGTTCAGGCCCATCGGGAACTCGGCATCGTCGATAGCCACCACTGAGCGGGTTCGATCGAGCATGATCGAGAATGGTCCCCCATCAACTCCAGCGTTCCTACGAGGAGGATCTGCACATGGTGCACAGACACGATTCCGGCGACACACCGCTCGACCCGGCGTATGCGGGCCGGTTCGCCGGCGCGCCGATTCCCCGGAATCGGCTGCCCGATGGCGAGTCGCTTCCCGGCGCCGTGTACCGGCTGATCCACGACGAAATGTTGTTGGACGGCAGCTCCAGGCTGAACCTGGCGACGTTCGTGACGACGTGGATGGAACCCGAGGCCGAGAAGCTGATGGCCGAGACGTTCGACAAGAACATGATTGACAAGGACGAGTATCCACAGACCGCCGAGATCGAGCGGCGCTGCGTGAACATCGTTGCCAATCTGTTCAACGCACCCGTCGGTGGGGATGCCGTCGGTGTGTCGACGATCGGGTCGAGTGAGGCGGTCATGCTCGGCGGTCTCGCAATGAAGTGGAGATGGCGCCAGCGCCGCGAGGCAGCCGGGCTCCCGACCGGTCGGCCGAACATAGTGATGGGCTCCAACGTCCAAGTGGTGTGGGAGAAGTTCTGCAGGTACTGGGACGTCGAGCCTCGCTACGTGCCCATCGCGGAGGACCGCTTCACCGTGACGCCCGACGACGTCATAGCGATGGTCGATGAGAACACGATCGGCGTGATCCCGATCCTCGGCACCACCTACACCGGTGAGTTCGACCCAATCCGAGACATCCACGACCGTGTCGTCGCCTACAACAACACGCACGGCACCGACATCCCGATCCACGTGGACGCCGCCTCCGGAGGTTTCGTCGCGCCGTTCCTGCACCCGGATCTGGAGTGGGACTTCCAACTACCCCAGGTCAAGTCGATCAACGTGTCAGGACACAAGTACGGCCTGACCTATCCGGGCATCGGTTTCGTGATCTGGCGATCCAACGCAGATCTTCCCGACGATCTGATCTTTCACGTCAACTACCTCGGCGGCGACATGCCGACGTTCACGCTGAACTTCTCGCGCCCGGGCAACCAGATCGTCGGCCAGTACTACAACTTCGTGCGTCTCGGCTTCGACGGATTCCGGCGAATCATGGAACGCCTTCGCGACACCGCTGTCTACCTGGCACACGAAATCTCAGAGATCGGCCCGTTCGACATCCTGAGCGACGGCTCTGCGATCCCGGTATTGGCGTTCCGGCTCAAGCCCGAGGCTGCCTTCACGGTCTTTCACGTCTCCGAGCAACTCCGCTCAGGCGGCTGGCAGGTGCCCGCTTACACGATGCCCGACGCAGCAACAGACGTCGCCGTCCTTCGCATCGTTGTTCGCGAGGGATTCACCAAGGACCTCGCAGACGGGCTGCTCCAGGCACTCCGGCACGCCGTCGCGCATCTCGAGCAGTCCCCGCCCTCGAGCCCGCCACCGGATCCGGGCTTCAACCACTCGTGAACACCCGAACGGACCGCGGTCCGGTTCGATGGCGCCGTCAGGTGGGCTGGAACCCGACAAGCCGCCACTGGCGCATCGCCTCGCTGTTCATGTGCGGTTCGGTCGTCTTCGCGATCGGGTCGTTCCCGCTCTACTTCCGGCACCTTCCACCGGGCGTCGTCGGCGCAACGTTCGTCGTCGGTGCACTCATCTTCACCGCCGCGGCAGCCAGTGCGTTCCTCGAGGTGATCAACGACGATGACCCACCACGAGCTCGACGATGGGCATGGCAACCGCACCGCAGCAAATGGTGGGCCGCATTCGTCCAACTCGCCGGCACCTTGTTCTTCAACGTGAGCACCGTCGACGCCATGATCGACAACCTCTCCGCGGTGGACACCAACAAGCTCGTATGGGCACCCGACATGTTCGGGTCGATCTGCTTCCTCATCGCCAGTCACCTCGGCTGGCTGGCAGTGCGCGCGCAAGGCGGCCGCGAGTCCAGCGATCGAACAAGCTGGTGGATCGCAGTCCTCAACTACGTCGGGTCGGTGTTCTTCATGATCGCGGCGTTCGCAGCGATCACGCTGCGGACGACCGGAGAGGAGCTCAACACCGCACTCGTCAATTCCGGCACGCTTGCTGGCGCCGTCAGCTTCTTCGTGGCTGCTTACCTGCTCCTCCCACCGCGTTGACACCGCAGCTCATGGTGCTGCATGACGCCGGGGCGCTCGCAGACGTCGGTCTGGCATCGCCGATTTGCGGATCGCCGAGTAGCTGGCTGCGTTCCCAGAACTGCAGATTCTGTTCCCGAGCCAATCTGCAGCACCTCTGTGACCTGGTCGAAGAGGGTTGCGCGCCAGCCCCAGAGGCGCTCGACCGGCGGAGAACCTGAAGAAATCCCCGGGTGCTCGCGCAAGGCCCACCTCAAGACCTTCCTGCGCGACATTCGATCACCCTCTTTCTCTCAACCCCCGCCGTCACCTCGTTCGCCGTTTGATTCGTTGCGGATTCGCAACAGTCCGAACGGAGATCAGCTCCGCGCTCAGGTCGATTGCTGTGACCAGGCGGGGCGGTTGACGAGGATGAAAAGCCAGGCGAGGGCGGGCATTGCGGTGACAGCGGCGAAGCCGAACACGACGAGGAGGCCCCACTGGGTCGAGCGGGCGCCGACGGCCTCGTCGATCGTGACCTGGTCGACGAGGATGTCGGGATACTGGCCGGCGCCCCACCCGATCACGATGGCAGCCACGGCGATGACCGCACCGATACGGGCCCATGCCCACCGCCGCTGGTGGAGGCGCCACAAGCTGGCAGCGCCGGCCACGGCGGAGATGACCACGAGGGCGAGGCCGCGACCGTGAAGGCCCGAGGCGAGAGACTCAGCGTCGAGCTCGAGGGTGATCGCCGCACCAATCGCCACGGCGCCCGTGAGGATGCCGACCCGGAACGACTTCGCTCCGATGTCATCGGCGAGCTCGACATTGCCCGAGCGAGCAGCATCGGCGGCGAGGAACGTGCCCGACAGGAAAGTGCACGTGAGCACGGCGAGCACGCCGCCGACCCACGAGAGCGGGCCGGTCCAGCTGGTCCACACATCGCCGGGTTCGTCGTACGGCACGCGTCCGCTGGCGATCGCACCGGCGATCATCCCGAGGAAGAACGGCGTGATCAGCGACGACGCCGCGAACACCGCACCGTGGAGCTGTGCCTCCTGCAGCGTCGACGAGAACTTCCGGAATGCGAAAGCCCCGCCGCGCAGCACGATGCCCAACCCGACCAGAAGCCAGGGGATGAACAGGGTGTTCATGATCGACGTGAACGCGATGGGGAAGCCGGTCCAGAGGAACACCAGCACGTAGATGAGCCAGACGTGGTTCGCCTCCCACACCGGTCCGATCGAGCGGTCGATCTGGGCGCGCACATGGGCGCCATGGCGGGCATCGCCGGCGGTGAGATCCCACACGCCCGAACCGAAGTCGGCACCGCCGAACACGGCGTATGCGACAACCCCGAGAAACATCAGGGCGGCGATGATGTCGGCGAGCCCCATCACACGCTCTCCGGGGTGCGGCCAGCGTGCTCGGGATCGAGCTCCGATGGGCCGTACGGCGTCGGCAGGTCGAGGTCTGCGTCGTCACGCCATCGCCGGGCCATGCCGCGAATGACGCGGGCGGCGAGGAGCCCCATCGAGGTGTACACGACGATCATCACGGCAAGACTGATCCAGACGCCCGAGTTGGTGGTGACGGCGTCGGCGGTGCGGAGCTCGCCGTACACGATCCACGGTTGTCGCCCGACTTCGGTGGCGGTCCACCCGGTCTCCAGCGCGAGCACGGAGAGCCCGCCACCGAGCACCACAGCCCGGAGGAGCCACGTGTTGCTGAACAGCGGTCCGTCGTCACCGAAGCCGAGACGGTCGTCGGGGTTGCGGCCCGATCTGCGCTCACGCCAGAAGCGCCAGCCGAACCATGTCGCGATCAGCGCCATCACCGTGCCGGCGGCCACCATCATCTGGAAGGCCAGGTGAGTGACGTTGATGGGCGGGAGCTCGTCCTCGTCGAAGTCGTTGAGGCCCGGGACCACCTGGTTGATGGAGTTGCCCGTGGCGAACGACCCGAGCAGTGGGATCTCGATCGCGAACCGCTTCTCGCCGTCGATCCACAGTCCGCCGATCGTGAGCGGCGCTCGGTCTTCTGATTCCTCGGAGAGCTCCATCGCTGCCAGCTTGGTGGGCTGGTCTTCGGCGAGGCGCTGGCCGGTGAAGTGGCCGATCACCGGCTGGGTGAGTGCCGCGGTGACCGCGAAGCCCATCGCCACGGTGAGCCCGACCCGGTGTCGGCGGTCGTTGCGGCCCTTGAGTAACCCGACGGCGTACACGGCGGCGGTGAGGAAACCGGTGACCGCGTAGGCGGCGACGAACATGTGGACCGACTGCCAGAACACGGCGTAGTTGAAGATCGCGGCCAATGGTTCGATGTTGATGACCTCGCCGGTCACCGGGTCACGGTCGAAGCCAGCCGGATTGTTCATCCACGCGTTGACGCTGATGATGCAGAACGTGCCGAACGCGCCCGAGGCGATGATGGGGTAGAGGGTGGCGAGATGCACCTTCGGAGCGAGCCGTCCCCAGCCGTAGAGGTAGATGCCGATGAACACGGCCTCGAGGAAGAACGCGATGCCCTCGAGCGCGAACGCCAGGCCGATGACGTCACCGAACTCCGACATCATCACCGGGAACAGCAGCCCGAGTTCGAAACTGAGGATCGTGCCCGACACGGCGCCCACGGCGAACAGGACGGCCGACACCTTCGCCCACTTCTTGGCGAGGGCGAGCGAGTCGGCGTCGTCGTGCTTGAGCCCCCGGCGGTGGAGCACGAAGATCAAGGCCGGGAGCGCCACGCCAAAGCACGACAGCACGATGTGGAACCCGAGCGACAGAGCCATCTGCCACCGAGCCGCCATGAGCTCGGTCGGCGCTTCGGCCCCCTGAGCGATCAGTTGGGAGAACACGGCGATCTCACGTCAGCAAACGTAGTCCAGCTGGGCGGGCAATTGTACGGACATATGTCCCGCCAGCGATCGACGCCGCGCGCGGTGAGTTGATCGAGCTCGGCCAAGAAGTCGTCGTCGGTGTGCTTGAAGTCGAAGCAGGACTTGCCTGCATGCGCTTCTTGAGGTCGGCCGACACGTCGTCGAGCAAGGCCGGCTCGCAGTGCACCTGCATGAGGTGGAAGGAGACGCAGTTCTTCTTCGTCTGGACGGCACCGAACCCTTGCCGCATGCCGTCGAACTCGTCGCCCTCGATCGTGAGCTTGGCGGGATCGTCGTCGGTGATGTGGAGCCGTTCGGTCGGGCGGACCATCAGCGCCCGAAGTGAATCGAAGACGTCGTCCATGGCGCGAACCTAGTTGGCGTCACTCCGGTGCCGGGACCGACCGGCGGTGGTTGTGCGTTGCTGGCGGTGTGGAGCCGCCGCCGAACCCGGCTGCGGGGTCAGGCGTTCTGGGCGGCGATGAGCTGGCGGGCGATGACCTTGAGGCAGAGAGTCTCGTCGGCGCCCTCGAAGATCGACAGCACGCGGGCATCGACGAACAGTCGGCTGACCTCGTACTCCTCGGCATAGCCCATGCCGCCGTGGATCTGCATCGCTTCCCGGGTGACCCACTCGGCGGCCTTGCACACGTAGGCCTTGACCATCGAGGCCTCCATCTGGCCCTGGCCCTTGGCCATGAGGGTGGCGACGGCGTATGAGAACTGGCGGCCGGCCTGGGTGAGCACCGCCATGCGGCCGAGCTTGGCCTGGGTGAGCTGATACTCGAGGATCGACTCTCCGAACACCTTGCGGTTCTCGGCGTAGTCGACGGCGAGCTCGTAGGCCTTCTGCATCACGCCAACGGCGCGCGCAGCGGTTTGCAGACGGCCGTTCTCGAAGCCGGCCATCTGGTAGTAGAAGCCCTTGCCGAGGCCTTCGTCGCCACCGATCTGGTTCGCTGCGGGCACCCACCAGTCTTCGAGGGCGATCTCGTAGGAGTGCATGCCGCGGTAGCCGATCGTGTCGATCGGGCGGCCCTCCATCTTCCCTGAGGTGCCCTCTTGGCTGAGCATGAACCCGTGGGCGTCGCCGCGTGGCTTGGGCACGATGAACAGCGACAGGCCGCGGTGGGTCTTCGAGCGGTCGGGGTCGGTGCGGGCGAGCAGGGTGAGCGCATCGGCGCGGGCACCGAACGTGCACCAGGTCTTCACGCCGTTGATGACCCAGCCGGGCTCACCGTTCGGGCCGTCGGCGCGAGTGGCAGTGACCTTGATGCCGGCGACGTCGGAGCCGTAGTCGGGTTCGGTCACGGCGACGGCCGGCATCACCTCGGCGGTGGCGAGCTTGGGTAGCCACTCCTGCTTCTGTTCCTCGGTGCCGCCCTTGACGAGCGCACGGGTGAGGATCTCGGGCCGCGTGATGAGCGAGCCGCCGATGCCGAGCGAGGCCTTCGACAGCGCCTCGGTCGCGGCGACCATGGCGATGTACTCCTCGTCGCCACCCTCGCCGAACCCGCCGTACTCCGACGGGACCGACAGCCCGAACGCCCCGAGCTCGGCCATGCCGGTGACGATCTCCTCGGGCACGTCGGCGTTGGTTCGGTGCACGTGCTCGGCGTGTGGTGCGATGACGTTCTGGGCGAACGCATCGAATGTGTCGGACACCATCTCCATGTCGTCGGAGAGATGGAACGGCCCCGGCTCCTGGGCGAGCGATGCGAGGAACGCCGGGGCGCGGAACATCGTCATGAAGGCGTGTGCGTTGTCGAGCGCACCCCGCTCGACGCCCCAGTCGTCTTCGCAGCCGAGCACCTTGGTCGACACGTCGTGGATCATGTCGGCGGCGTAGGCGCAGGTGATCTTGGCCTCGACCTCGCCCTTGTTGCCGTAGTCGAGCAACGACTTGGCAGTGGCCACGCCGGCGGCGGCGTGAGCGAGGTCGTAGGCCAGCACCTGGTGGGCGTCGGCCCCGCCCTCGAGTGAGGCGAGGCGGCGGACCGCCCTGCCGACGACCCGGTCGGCGAGGTCGATGGCGTCGGCGGCGGCTGCGAGGTCAGGCGTAGTCACGGTCACGGTACGCGACCTTACCGATGGGTAACCGGGCCGACCGCATCGATCGCGAGATGTGCGCTTCGTGTGTCGTGTGACATCAGACGCCTGCGAGGACCGGCTCGTCGACCTCGACGTGGTCGTCGCCCGCTTCGCCGTCAGCTCGTTGTCCATCGCGATCGGCATCGGCCTCGGCGGTCGGCGTCGCATCGCAGGTGATCAGCACCAGCAGGCTCGGCAGCACGACCAGCGTGGCGGCCAGCGCCATCACGATCATCAGGGCCGTGAGGAGGCCGTACGAGGCGAACAGCGGCATGGGGGCCAGTGCCAGGATGGCGAAGCCGACGGCGGAGCTGGCCGCCGACGCCACCAGCGCCAGGCCGGTGCCCTCGCCGGTCACCCGGACCGCTTCGGCCCGGGAGCCGTGACGTTCGAGCTCCTCCCGGTACCGCACGATGAAGTGGATGGCGAAGTCGATACCGATACCGATCGACACCGCTGCGATGGTGGCGGTGACCAGGTTGATCGAATAGCCGGCGATCTCCATGAAGGCGTAGAGCCAGGCGACGACCATCAGGATCGGCACCACGCTGGCGAGGCCGTACCGGATCGAGCGTAGGAAGCCCGCCGACACGAGGAGGCACAGCACGACGGCGATCGGGAGCGAGGTCTGGAGTGCTCGGTTGGTGGCTGCCAACGACTCCTCGCGGACGAAGGGGCTGCCGGTGACCTGGACGAACGTGCCACCCAGGTCGTCGGAGATCGCCTCGGCGATGGGCTCGAGGTCGGCCCGTGCGGTGTTCACCGATTGCTGCGAGCGGCCGTTCGTCACGTCGGTGCGCAGGGCCATCGCCGGCTGGTCGCCATCGAGCGAGATCGACAGCGCCACGTCGTCGGCTGTCATCGAGAGTCGGTTGCCGTCGATCGGCACGCCGGTCTGGCCCGCCACGGCGATGAGTGCCTCGATTTGTTCCCGGGTGTCGGGGATGCCGTCGGCGTCGACGTCAGTGAGCGCGACGCCCGAGATGTCGGCGATCATGCCGACCATCACCGGCGAGTCCCACGTGGCGTCGAACACCTCGAACACGCCGGTGCCGACCTTGACCCGACCGTCGTCGTCGAGCGCCAGCGATGGCGTTTCGAGGTCGCGGATCTCGTCGATCCTGACGGCGATCGAGGCGAGCGCGGCAGGGTCGGTGAGGTCGCCCTCGACGTAGATGGTCGCCGGCTCGCCACCTCGGTTGCCGATGTGCTCGTCGGTCTGGTCGAGTGAGATCACGAAGTCGGTGTCGGCGCTGAAGAAGTCTTCGACGTCGAACTCCGCGGGCACCTGCACGGCGAACGATGCGGCAACCGCGGTGATGGCCAGCGCGCCGCCGAGGACGGGCACCGGCCGTGCGGCGATCGCCGCAACGCCACGGCCGATGGGGGCGGCCAGCTTCGAGTCGGTCTCGGCGGCGGGGAGCGAGCCCACCGCCTCGGCGGTGTCGACACCGTTGCGAGCCGCAAGGTGCGGCACGGAGAAGACGGCCAGGCGGCGGCGAGCGACGAGGTACGGCAGGGCGAGCACGGCCACGCCGGTGATGATGGCGAGGACGACGCCGACGGCCGGCAGGATGAAGACGAGGAACAGGACCGACGCCATCGTCATGGCCGCAGCGCCCAGCGCAGCTGCGACACGGCGGACGGTGACAGCGCGACCCGGCCGGGGCGGTGGCACAGAGGCCTCGATGCGGGCGAGGACCAGCGGGGTCACGACGCCGAGCAGCACGAACGCCGAGGCGAGGGCGATCGCTGCGCCGATGCCGAATGCGACGATCGACTCGATGCCGGCGGTCACGTTGGAGAGGAACGCCACGCTGTCCGACACGAGTGCGAGCACGAGTGCGCTCGACACGGCGGCGAGCCCGGCGATGATCGCAGGGGCAGCCGAGGCACCCTCGCTCCGGGTCTCCCGGTAGCGACCGATGGCATGGAAGGCGAAGTCGACGCCGAAGGAGATCATCGCGATCGGGACGATCAGCGACAGGACCAAGTCGTCGCGCAGGCCGATGAGGTTCGAGGTGCCCTTCAGCCAGACGAGCAGCATGAGGAAAGCGACCGACACGGTTGCGAGCGCCCAGTAGCTGCGGAAGGTGAGGCCGACGATCAGGAGAGCGGTGAGGATGGTGAAGCCGATGAACGGGCCGGCGACCGCACCTTGTTCAGCACTCGTCAGATTGACGTCGATGGCGATGCCGTTCACCTGGACGCCGTCGGTCTGGCGCAGCATCTCTTGGATCCGACGGTCGTACTCCTCGACGTCGGTGTCGCCACCGAGGTTGATCGAGACGTTGCCGAACCCGAGCGCGTCGTTGTCGGCGAGCACGGGGAAGCTGATCGCCGGGATGATCCAGTCGCCGTCGGCGGTCTGGGTGCTCTGGGCCGAGATGCCGAGCAGGTCGGACCGCTCGCCATACCGATCGATCAGTGCTGCGCCTGCAGCTTTGACCTGAGAATCGGTTGCGTCGGCGAGCGCGACGCCCTCGGTCGCCAGCAGCCTGCGATCGACGAGTTCGGGGAGGGCGAGGATGCCCACGGCATCGACGCCCACCTCGTCGTCGTAGTACCTGAGCAGGTCAGGTCCGAGTTCGGTGTCGGCGCGCAGTGTGTCGTTGGTGGCGAGCAGCGCGGCCAGCGGTTCGGCTCGGAGCAGGTCGGCCTGCTCGGCAGTGCCGCTCGTGTCTTCGATGATGAAGAAGGTCGCATGGACGTTCGACACGAACCGCTCGTCGATCGCATCACGAGCGGTGAACACGTCCCCGGTCGGCTCGGTCGACGCAGATTCGGTCGGTGCCATCGTGAGGAACGGGACGACCAGCGCCATCGTGAGCGCGCCGACGGCGAGCAACACTCGGCCGATGTGATCGTGGAGGGCGGCGACGACCCGCTCGATGCGTCGGGTACTCGTCGAACTGTCGGGGGCCCGGTCGGGGCTGCTGTCGGGGAGACGGGTGGGGGAGAGCATGGCGGTTCCGTTCGTTGACTTTCCACTGTCACGTGACAGTGTCAGGCGAGTGAATCGCGCCGGGATGACAATGTCAAGCTAGAGTGGACGTGACAGGGGCCACCCGAACTGAGATTCATGAGCGCGACCCACGACTTCGACACCGTTCCCGATGCTGCCGACGATGCCGACGATGCGGCGGGCCGTTCGGGCGCGCTCGTCGAGCCACCGGTCGACACCGCCCCACTCGCAGCGACGCTCCGGGCAGCGACCGCCGAACTGGTGGCCGAGCGTGGCCCTGCGGGCTTCAGTTTGCGCGAGGTCGCTCGGCGTGCCGGCGTGTCGCACGCGGCGCCCGGCCACCACTACGGCTCGACGAAAGGCCTGCTCACGGCGGTCGCCGCCGACGGCTACACCGCGTTGGCCGCCGTGCTCCGCGAGGCGATCGACACCCACGACGATCCCCGAGAACAGCTTCGCGCTGGCGGCAAGGGCTACCTCGATCTCGCGGCTCGCCACCCTGGTCACTACGCGCTCATGTTCTCTCCCGACCTGCTCGATCAGACCGACGAGCGGATCGCCGAGGCGGGCTCGTCGGCGTTCGCCACGCTGGTCGAGTGCGTGCAGGGCATCGCCGATCGGTTCAACCCCGAGCTCGAGGTCGAAACGGCGGCCACGATGGCGTGGGCGACCATGGCCGGGCTGGTCGAGATCGGCCCGAAGGTCGACCACATCGCCGAGCAGCCTGAGAACGACTGCTTGCCCCACGCCGACATGATCGACGGCATCATCGACCTGATGATCGCCGGGTTCACCGGCCGCTGAGCGCGCCTCGGCTGCGCACCGGAAATTCGCTGCCGGATCTGCCGAACCTCCTGCCACGCTGTGGGCCATGGCGAACGTGGCGGTGTACTGCGGCTCGAGCGGCGGGGTCGACCCGATCTATCGAACGGTCGCTGCCGAGGTCGGTGCGTCAATCGCCGCCGATGGCCACCGCCTCGTCTACGGCGGTGGCTCGGTCGGCCTCATGGGCACCGTCGCCGACGCAACGCTTGCCGGCGGCGGTGATGTGCTCGGGATCATCACGCAACACCTCCTCGACAAGGAGGTCGGGCACCACGGGGTGACCGAGCTCGCCGTCGAAGACGACATGCACTCGCGCAAGGCGGCGATGGCCACCCACGCCGATGGCGTGATCGTGCTGCCGGGCGGCTTCGGCACCCTCGACGAGACCTTCGAGGTCCTCACCTGGAACCAGCTCGGCGTGCACCCCGGCAGTGACCACGGTGCGGTGCCGGTCGTGTTCCTCGACGTCGACGGCTACTTCGAGGGGCTGTTCTCGTTCATCGAGCGCGTGGTGACCTCAGGCTTCATGAGGCCCGAACACGGCACGATGGCGCAGCGCACCCTCGACCCGGTCGAAGCCGTCCGCCTCGCCGTGAGTGGACCACCTGCGGTGCCCCCCAAGTGGGCCGACCGCAACCCGGGGTAGTCGCCTGCGCCGATCGAGGTCGGGCGATTCACGCAACGACTTGTCGGTGACCATGATCAATCGGGCCTGCGTGCGCATATTGTCGGCTACAGCTCGGGTCGAACCGGCGCCGCTGGCGCGCGTTTCCGAGCACTCGGGCCTCACCTCGCGTTGTCGCTCGGGTCAGCGTGCGCAACGTGCCGGATCCTGGATGAGTCGGAGGCTCGAGGTGTCACCGCTACCGAGTACCTTGAAGTGGCTGCGTCGGGTCGTCCACAAGCGACGGAGCTGTCACCGAACGGTGCAGCAGACCCAACCAGCCGTGTCCGCCCCGCCGTCAAGAGTGCTGTCCCGCGCCGTGGATGAAGCTGAACTACTACTACTACTACTACTACTACTCGGCCCACTCACCCCGGTGCGCGGCAAGCCCCTGACTGCGCGCGATGATGCGTGCGTGGGTGATCCAGTGGCAACGACTCGACAGCTTGCGGATGGAGTGAACTACCGGGCCGATGACAGATGGGTCCAGTCAACAGTCGAGCGACTCGTTGCCGAAGGTGCGTTGTTGCCAGGCGAGGACCCACTCATGGCGTTTGCCGGGAGCCGACAGTCCGCAACGACCGCGGCGCTAGCGGTCTTCTGGCTCGTCACACCGCATCACATCGCCACCTACGACTCCACGTTCGGCGGCTTCCGGCACAAGTGGAAGCTGTATCCCCTGCAGACGGCACGCGTCAGCCGGTTCGAGAACCAAGTGACAGTGTGGGCGCGCCGGATGCGGCCCCGTTCGATCATCTTCGGACACAGGATCAACAATCAGGACCAGCATGAGCTTGCTCAAGCTCACGAGGCCGTCGACGCTCTCAGCAACCTGATCTCCGCCGCCTCCCAAGACGAGGCAGCCAGCACCGCTACCTCTGAACAGCGTGCTCACAACAACTCGCCAAGCTCAGCATGGACCGCCACAGAGGTCACGCAGCCGGTCCCCTCCCCTTGCACGCAGGGCTACCTACGGCACCCGCTGGCTACTACCCCAGCCGGGACGGGGTGACCTTCCGCTACTTCTCTGGAGATCTTTGGGATCGGACGCGCCAGGCCGAGCACTTCGCAGAGTTCCCGGTCAGGAGCGAAGAGAACCACCCCACGTTCTCTGAGTCACCCGATCAAACACGGCGCCGCTTCGACGACTACCTCGACCGATTCGAAGAGTTCAAAAGGCACATATCAGCCGGGACAGACGCTGCGTGCCCGCTCCAGGGAGAGGGACTCTACTTCGATAGCCAACGGGCCTCCCGGGTAACGAATCTGATGGAACACTTCGAAGACCGGGCACCTACCGTGCGTGCGCGCGCAGTGGCGTTCCGAACAGGTCGCGGCAAGCCAAGCGACGTTTACGCCCGGTTCCAGACGCGAACGGTCTACAACGAGAGCCAGCTCGGCAGATACGCCACGATGGCATTCTTGCTCCGCATGTCGTACGAGAACGCCCATACGCCGTGGAGACCAACCGTCGACGACGAGAGGTTCAGATCATCGCTCACCGCAGACTCGTACCAGTCCGCACGCGACGAGGCCCACTTCCTCTGGCGATGGATCACCGGCTACGAACCGCCGCCCGACTACCTCGGCCCGCTTGGGACAGTTCAATGGCGACCCAAAGAGCCGGCCTAGCGCAGCAGCGGCTCGCTAGCCCTGTGGTGTTGCCCCGATCAGCCGGACAGCGACGAACACAAGACCATCCGATATCGCCGCCCAGCGCGCTCTGGAACGGCACGGATGCGCTCGGGATTCAGCGCCGAAACGTGCGCCAGGATGCGCATCGGCGAAACCGATCGGGCGCTGCTGATCAGTCAACGACGCGCCCGCGGGCGCGTCGGGATCGGCGGTGTTGAGTGTGAACACCGCGCACAGGCTAGATCTCGCCAGCGAGATCCAGCCGGCGTAGTCAGAGGCTGTCGAGTCGCTGAACACCGCATCGTTCGTCGAACCGCCCGGAGCCTTGTCGACGCGCCTGCGGGCGCCTGTCGCCGAAGTGGCGAGCGCTGACGAGTTGGTTCCTCTGGGTCTCCAGGTGGCCGGTCATGCCGCGCTGACTGCGTTGATCGGGTCTGCCGTCCTACATTGCCCTCATGGTTGCCAGCACCTCTCGCCGAGTTGCCGCAGCGGTAGTCGCTGCGACCCTGATCGCAGCGTGTGTTGGCTCGGATGACGATGCGTCTGGCGAGACCGACGACGTCGCGGCCGGAGAAGTCGATGGGACGGATGCGTCGGGCGGCGACTCAGACACGGAGATCGACCCCGACACCGGGTCGATCGACTGGCAGCCGTGCGACGACCTCGGGATCGCCGGGGGTGCGACACCCGACTGCGCCACGCTGACGGTGCCGCTCGACCACACCGACCCCGACGGTGAGACGATCGAGATCGCGCTCGCTCGCCTCGACACCGCCACCGATGCCGATCAGATCGGTCACGTCGTGTTCAATCCTGGAGGTCCCGGCGGCTCGGGACTCAGCTTCCTCGAGCAGGCCGAGTTCACCATCCCGGCCGAGCTGCAGCAGCGCTTCGATCTCGTGTCGTTCGACCCACGCGGCGTCGGCGCATCGACGGCACTCGAGTGCGACATCGAGATCGATGACAACATCGACATCCTCCCTGCCGGCGACGACGCAGGATGGAACGAGTTGGTGGCGGAAGCCGAGAGCGCACTCGACGACTGCACCGCCGACACCGTCGAACTCTCGACGTGGGTCGGCACCAACAACGCCGCCCGCGACCTCGACCTGATCCGTCAGGCGCTCGGTGACGACGGCCTCACCTACGTCGGCTACTCGTACGGCACCCGTCTCGGTGCCACGTATGCGGAGCTGTTCCCCGAGAAGGTCCGGGCGATGGTGCTCGACGCGGCGGTGCTGCCCGACTCGTCGCTCGCCGAACTCGGCCTCGGTCAGGCACAGGGTTTCGACCGGGCCTTCGCCAACTTCAACGACGCCTGCGCCGCCGACGCCGACTGTCTCCTCAACGAACTCGGATCGGCCGACGACGTGGTCGAGGGTCTTCGTGCCGAACTCGATGAGGTGGGGGAGTTCCCCGCCGGCGACGACCGCGTCCTCACGAGAGGCGAGCTCGAACTCGGGATCATCGCTGCGCTCTATTCGAAGGACGCGTGGCCGTTCCTCGACCAGGCGCTCTACGTCGCCGACACTCAGCAGGACGGCGAGCTCCTCCAGGTGCTCGGCGACAACCTCGTAGGTCGGCAGACCGACGGCACCTACGACAACTCGAACGTCGCCAACGGCTTCATCAACTGCGCCGACGACCCCGCCCGCCCGAGCATCGACGACACCCGCGCCGAGGCGGAGGCTGCAGCTGCGCTGTCGGAGATGTTCGGAGACGCCCTGCGTGCCGACACGGGCTGCATCGGCGTGCCCGCAGCGACCGATCCGCTCGTGATCGGGCCGGCCAACGGTGCGGCGCCGATCCTCGTGATCGGCAGCAGCGGCGACCCCGCCACGCCCTACGAGTGGTCGGTCGACCTCGCCGAGCTGCTCGAGTCGGCGACGCTGTTCACGGTCGAAGCAGAAGGTCACACCGCCTACGGCTCCATCGAGTGCGTGGCCGAGCCGGTCAACCGGTACCTCATCGACCTCGAGGTGCCAGTCACGACCGAGTGCTCCGACAACGCGTCGGCCGACTTCTTCCCATCGGCCGACGACGACCAGATCGCGGTCCTGCTCGATCTGTTCGACTGCTTACGCGGCAACGGTGCCGACATCCCCGAGCTCACCGCGGCCGACATCCTCGCCGATCCGACAGGGGAGGAGCTCGCCCAGTACCTCGACCCGAGCCGCCCCGGCGTGATCGACGCCTTCAACGCCTGCCTCGACCAGCTCGAGGCGCTCCAAGCGTCGCTCTGATCGGGGTGCGACGGCCATTCCGGCCGATGTCCACAGGCGGTTCGTCGCTGTCCACACCCGTCGCCCTGTCATCCACACCGGCCTGCACAGAACTGGCCGCGAATTCACAGGGTTGACCCTCTTCCTCCGCACAGGGGTCGGTTGCGACGATGGTCACGTGGCCGTCGCATTCACCTCGCACCCGTTCGCCTCGCCGCCCGTCGTCGCTCGGCCGGTGGACGACCGACCGGCAACCGAACAGCGCCGTCCGTCCGGCCTCCTCGGCCGGCGGGTCGGCGCGAAGCGTGGTGTCGCCTCTCGGAGGCGTCACGGAGCGAGCGTCCCGTTCGATCGGGACGAACTCGAACGATCGGGCTGGCGAACGACGCTCGACTACCACGAGAACCACGTGCGTCGTCGAGATGGTCGGCTCGATCAGCTCGAAGCGGTCTGGCGAGCGACGGGGGAGCGGATCGAGCCTGACGGGAAGGTGTCGGTGGTGACGGCATCGGCCCACACCGCCGCCGACGCCTGGACGAGGCTCCGCCACGAAGCCGATCTGGTCGGGTGCGGCGGAGGTCCCGGGCGGGCGTCACGCGGTTCGCCCGACACTCGGCCGAGTGCCCGCCGACACGGAGACCGCCATCGCGCGAGCCGCTGAGCAGGGCCTTCGCGCTGGCTCACCCGACGTGTCGGGAGCGTCCTCTCGGCCAGCATGTTTCGGCGGCGCGAAATTCGAAACAAAGCCTTGCGCGCGACGAATCCCGCTGCTGTAATTACTCGCCCGTCACTACACCAGATGTGGTGGCAGGCAGGGGTTCGGGGGGACTTCAGCCACCACATCTAGTGCCGGTTCACACCGGGACATACCCACCACCACCACGACAAAGACCGACACAGAGCAGGGATGGAGCCGGTTGTGACACTGATCGAGAACGATGCCGACAACGGAGAAGGAACTGCGGCGACGCAGCCGCCGACCCTCACCGATGCGAACAAGCCGGCGAGTTTCCAGGCGCCCACGCCGGGCACGATGCAGGCGATGGCCGCCGAGGCCGGCCCGACCGGCATGCGGGTCACCAAGCGCAACGGTGCGGTCGAGCCGGTCGATCTGAACAAGATCGTCAACGCCATCGCCCGTGCCTCCGAGGGGCTCCTCGGCGTCGATCCGATGCGGGTCTCGACCCGCACGATCTCGGCGCTCGCCGACGGTGCCACCACCCGTGAGCTCGACGATCTGTCGATCCGCACCGCCGCCGGACTCATCGTCGACGAGCCGAACTACTCCAAGCTCGCCGCTCGCCTGCTGTCGACTGTGATCGACAAAGAGGTCCGCAACCAGAACATCCCCTGGTTCTCCGAATCGATCATCGTCGGCTTCAACGAGGGCCTCGTCAGCCAGGAGGTGCACGACTTCGTCCAGTCGAACGCCCCCGAACTCAACGCTGCCATCAACTCCGACCGCGATCGTCACTACGAGTTCTTCGGCCTCCGTACGGTGTACGACCGCTACCTGCTGCGTCACCCCTCGCGCCGTGAGGTCATCGAAACGCCGCAGTACTTCATGCTGCGCGTCGCCTGCGGTCTCGTCGCCCCCATGGTCGACAACGACGACGTCGACTCGGTCAACCACGCCGTCGACGAAGCGGTGAAGTTCTACGACCTCATGTCGTCGCTCGCGTACCTGCCGTCGAGCCCGACCCTGTTCAACTCGGGCACCACCCACAGCCAGATGTCGTCGTGCTACCTGCTCGACTCGCCCGAAGACAGCCTCGAGGGCATTTACAAGCGCTACACCGACGTCGCAAAACTGTCGAAGTTCGCTGGTGGCATCGGTGTCGCCTGGCACCGCATCCGCTCGAAGGGCAGCCTCATCACCGGCACCAACGGCCTGTCGAACGGCATCGTCCCGTGGCTGCGCACCCTCGACTCCTCGGTCGCCGCCGTCAACCAGGGCGGTCGCCGCAAGGGCGCAGCGTGCGTGTACCTCGAGTCGTGGCACGCCGACATCGAAGACTTCCTCGAGCTGCGCGACAACACCGGCGACCACGCTCGCCGCACCCACAACCTCAACATCGCCAACTGGGTGCCCGACCTGTTCATGGAGCGCGTCGAGCAGGACTGGCAGTGGAGCCTCTTCGACCCGAAGAAGGTCCCCCACCTCACCGACCTGTACGGCGACGACTTCCGCCGTGAGTACCTCAAGGCCGAAGAAGCTGGCCTCTTCGAGAAGCAGGTGCCCGCTCGCCAGCTCTACAGCCGCATGATGCGCACCCTCGCCCAGACCGGCAACGGCTGGATGACGTTCAAGGACGCGTCGAACACCAAGTGCAACCAGACCGGTGCGGTCAACGACGACGGCTCGCCCCGCGTCGTGCACCTCTCGAACCTCTGCACCGAGATCCTCGAGGTCACCGACCAGGACAACACCGCCGTGTGCAACCTCGGCTCGCTCAACCTCGGCGCCTACGTCGACGAGTCGGGTCAGTTCGACTTCGCCCGCCTCGGCCGCGTCGTCCGCCAGGTCGTGCCGTTCCTCGATCGCGTGATCGACATCAACTACTACCCGACGCCCGAGGCCGCCTACTCGAACAACAAGTGGCGTCCGGTCGGCCTCGGTCTCATGGGTCTGCAGGACGTCTTCTTCAAGAAGGGGCTCGCCTTCGATTCGCCCGAGGCCAAGGCGCTCAGCGCTCAGATCTCGGCTCACATCTACTTCCATGCGCTGTGGGCGTCGACCGATCTCGCCGAGGTGTCGGGCGCTCACGAGGCCTTCGCCGGCACCCGTGCCGCCAAGGGCGACCTGCAGTTCGACATGTGGGGCGTCACCCCGCCCGCCGAACTCGACTGGGACGCTCTGCGTGGCCGCATCGGCGAGCACGGCCTGCGCAACTCCCTGCTCATCGCCATCGCACCGACCGCCACGATCGCCTCGATCGCCGGCTGCTACGAGTGCATCGAGCCGCAGGTGTCGAACCTGTTCAAGCGTGAAACGCTGTCGGGTGAGTTCATGCAGATCAACCGCTACCTGGTGCGCGAGCTCCAGAGCCGTGGCCTGTGGGACGAGTCGGTGATCAACGAGATCAAGAAGGCCGAGGGCTCGATCCAAGACATCGAGCGGATCCCCGCCGAGCTCCGTGAGATCTACCGCACCGCCTGGGAGATCCCGCAGCGTCAGCTCATCGACATGGCCGCCGACCGCGGTGCGTTCATCGACCAGAGCCAGTCGCTCAACCTCTTCATGGAAACGCCGACCATCGGCAAGCTCAGCTCGATGTATCTCCACGCCTGGAAGGCGGGTCTCAAGACCACGTACTACTTGCGCAGCCGTCCGGCGACCCGCATCAACAAGGCCACCACGGCATCGTCGGGCGGAGCGCCCACCACCCCCGGTGGCGGCGAGCCGGCCCCGAAGAAGGAGTTCACCGACGAGGAGGCCATCGCCTGCTCACTCGAGAACCCCGAGGCCTGCGAAGCCTGCGACTGAGTCGCCAACGCCACGCCGACACCGCATCACGACCGCACGACGCAACGACCGACTGAAAGGCCCTGACCCATGGCACTGATCGACCCGATCGCTCCCGAACCCTTCGCCCCGCCGACCGGCGCTCCCGCCGAGGAAGACGCTGCGACGACGGCACCGGTGGGCCTGGCGCGGCCGAATCACATCCTCGATCCGGGCTTCGATCTCACGCTGCGCCCGATGCGCTACCCGGTGTTCTTCGACATGTACAAGGACGCCATCAAGAACACGTGGACGGTCGACGAGATCGATTTCTCCGACGACTTGGTCGACCTCGACCGCAAGTTGATGCCGGCCGAGCGGCACCTCGTGTCGCGGCTCGTGGCGTTCTTCGCCACCGGCGACTCGATCGTGGCGAACAACCTGGTGCTCAACCTGTACCAGCACATCAACGCCCCCGAGGCGCGGATGTACCTGTCACGGCAGCTCTACGAAGAGGCCCTGCACGTTCAGTTCTACCTCACGCTGCTCGACAACTACATCCCCGACATGAAGGAGCGCGAGGCAGCGTTCGCGGCGGTCGAGAACATCCCGTCGATCAAGGCCAAGGCCGACTTCTGCTTCAAGTGGATGAACTCGATCGAGTCGCTCGACCAGATCGAAACACCCGAGCAGCGCAAGAGCTTCCTGCTCAACCTCATCTGCTTCGCCACCTGCATCGAGGGTCTGTTCTTCTTCGCAGCGTTCGCCTACGTCTACTTCCTGCGCTCGAAGGGTTTGCTCAACGGGCTGGCCGACGGGACCAACTGGGTGTTCCGCGATGAGTCGTGCCACATGAACTTTGCCCTCGAAGTCGTCAACACGGTCCGTGCCGAGGAGCCGGAACTGTTCGACACCCAGCTCGAAGCCGACATCCGCCAGATGCTGCGCGAAGCGGTCGAGTGCGAGTTTCAGTTCGCCGAAGACGTGCTCGGTGAGGGCGTGCCCGGCATGAGCCTGACCGACACTCGCGAGTACCTGCAGTACGTCGCCGACGGCCGCCTCGCGATGCTCGGCTACGGCTCCGAGTTCGGGTCGAAGAACCCGTTCTCGTTCATGGAGCTCCAAGACGTGCAGGGGCTGTCGAACTTCTTCGAGCGCACGGTGTCGAGTTATCAGGTCGGTGTCGAAGGTGACGTCGCCTTCGACGAAGACTTCTGAGTCGATCCTGGGCCTCCGTTTCGGTCAGCCCAGCAACGGTCACCTGCCACAACGACCCGCAGGGTCCTGACTCGGTGCCGCCAACGTCGATACCGTGCCGATGATGACGTCCGGTTCGAGCGCAGTGCTACGACTCGACTCTTCGGTCGTGATCGTTGCCGGCAAGGGTGGTGTCGGTTCGTCGACCATCGCCATGGCCGCTGCGCTGGTCGCTGCGCGTCAGGGCGCCGAGGTGCTCTATGTGCCGGTCGACGGACGTGAAGGTGCCGGCAGGCTGCTCGGTGCTGACGGGATCACCGACGCCGATCGTGTGCTCCGCAAGGTGTCGGGCGGTGGCGTGATCCGCGCCCGCACCATCCCAGCCGACCAGGCCTTCGGTGACTACCTCGACTTGAAAGGCGTCGGTGCCATCCTTCGCCGGGCGGCGAGCGCTGCGTCCCTGCCGATGATCGCAGCGGCCACACCCGGCCTCGAACACCTTCTCGTGCTCGGAAAGATCAAGGAGCTCGAGCGAGAGGGCGCTGCCGACCTCATCATCGTCGATGCGCCGCCGGCCGGGCACGCAACGCCGTTCTTGCGGTCGGCATCGGGCTTGTCAGACGTCGTCACCTCGGGTCCGGTGCTCGAGCAAGCCGACGAGGTCGGCTCGATGCTCGGCGACTCCGAGCGGTGCTCGACGGTCGTCGTGGCCCTCCCCGAGTCGACACCGGTCACCGAGGCGATCGAGCTGGCGTCCGATCTCGACGATCTCGGCATTGAGCGCACCGAACCCGTCCTCAACGCGGCGTGGCCCGACCGTCCGGGCCTCGATCGTTCACCCGCCATGGCGGGCCGTGGTCGCAAGCCGAAGCTGTCCGACGACGTGAAGGCGGCGTTGGCGGTCAGCGTCGACTTCGGTCGCGAGCGGCTCGCGGTTCAGCGCGAACAGGAGCAGCGTCTTTCGGACGCGCTCGGTACGCCGGTCGTGGTGCCGCGCCGCCCGACCGCCACGCTCGACGTCGACGACCTCGAAGCCATCGCCGATGCCCTCGAAGGGAAGTCGTCGTGAGTGGCATCGAGTCGCTGGTCGCCGATCGGGCACTCCTCGTCACGGCGGGCCCCGGGGGAGTCGGGAAGACCACCACTGCTGCTGCCATCGGGCTGGCAGGGGCTCGGGCAGGGCGTCGCGTCATCGTGATGACGGTCGACCCGGCACGCCGTCTCGCCGAGGCGCTCGGCCTCGACCCCGAGCACGCTGATGAACCTCACCAGGTGGAGGGGGCGGGTGTCGACGGTGGCGAGTTCTGGACGCTCATGCTCGATTCGTCGGCGACGTTCGATCGACTCGTGACCAACCAGGCCGGCTCACCTGAACGAGCGCAGCGCATCCTCGACAACCCGGTGTACCAGGCGATCTCCCGCTCTCTCGGCGGGGCGCAGGAATACATGGCGATCGAGCGTCTCCACGAGCTCGCCAACAGCGGCGAGTGGGATCTGGTGGTGGTCGACACGCCGCCGTCCCGACATGCACTCGACCTGCTCGAGGCACCCGACCGACTCAACTCGTTCCTCGGCCATCCGGTGTATCGGGCGCTCACGGCCGGTCAGCGAGCCTTCGCCAAGGTCACCAACGCGGCTGCGTCCGCGTTTCTGTGGGCAGTGAAACGGCTGGCCGGCCCGCAGATCGTCGAAGACACGCTCGAGTTTTTCCGGTCGATCACCGCGCTCGAACCAGGTCTGCGTCGGCGGTCGAAGGAGGTCGCCGCTCTGCTGCGTGACGAAGGGACCGCGTTCGTCGTCGTCACCAGTCCACGCGCCGAGGCGCTCGACGAGGCGCGGCATCTGGTCGGCGGGCTCGAGCGCGGATCGTTTCCGTTCGGCGCGCTCGTCGCCAATCTCGTGCACCCGCTGCCGCCGGAGCTCCCCGACGACGGCACCCTCGATCCGCCCCTTTCCAACGCGCTCGCCGAGCAACTCGACTGGCACCGTGATCTCCGCGCGCTGGCCCTGGACGAGCGCGAGGTACTCGCCACCGTGACCGAGTCGGTCGAAAGTGACGTCGAGGTGATCGAACTCGAACTGCGTGATCGTGACATCACCGATCTCGACGGGCTGGCCGACTTCGCCGACGATCTGGTCGCCGATCGGTCGGGTGCATCGTGACCCCAGAGCGCGTGCTCGACGAGCTGTTCGGCCGGCCGGCAGAGCACGGCATCACGCTCGCCTGCGTCGTCGTCAAGAACGGCGACGTCGTCGCCCAGCGATACGGCACGAGGCCCGCAAACGACTTCCAGCCCGCCGAACAGATCACGCCCGACACCCCGCTGCTCTCGTGGTCGATGGCGAAATCGATCACCCATGCAGCGATCGGGGTCCTCGTGGCCGATGGGCGTCTCGATCTCGATGAGCCCGCTCCTGTTCCCGAGTGGGTCGGCGATGAGCGGGCGGCGATCACGATGCTCCAGCTGCTCGAGATGCGGTCGGGCCTCCGATTCGTCGAGGATTACGTCGACGGCGACGTGTCGCACTGCATCGAGATGTTGTTCGGCGGTACCGACCCGAGCTTCGGGTCGTACGCAGCCCGCCAGCCCCTCGGACACGACATCGGCACCGTCTTCAACTACTCCTCCGGAACCACCAACATCTTGGCCCGCATCGTCGCCGACACCGTCGTCGGATCGGCTGGTGGCGCACCCGACGAGCGTCGAGCGGCAGTCGAAGGCTTTCTGAGCGATCGGCTCTTCACCCCGGCCGGGATGACGTCTGCCACCGCCCGCTTCGACGACGCTGGCGACTTCGTGGGCTCCTCGTACGTCGACGCCACCGCCCGCGACTTCGCTCGATTCGGTGAACTGTACGTCCACGACGGGGTGTCCGACCGGGGTGAGGGCACGCGGCTGCTGCCCGAGGGGTGGCTTGACCATGCGCGAACACCGTCGGCGCACGACCCCGACACCGGGTTCGGCTACGGACGCCACTGGTGGTTGTGGCCGACGTTCCCGGGCAGCCTGGCCTGCCACGGCTACGAAGGGCAGTACGTCGTGGTGCTGCCGGACGACGATGTGGTGGTGGCCCACCTCGGCAAGACCGACGTGGCTCACCAGCGGGGCGTCACGATGACGTTGGCTCGTCTCATCGATTCGGTGCGCTGACCGGCGCACAGCGGAGTCTGCTCCGTGACCGCCGCGGCCGACCGCTCGTGTCGATCGGCACGTCTGCCGGGGAAGACGGCACTCGGCCGAGCATTCTTGATAGCAAGGTGGGGTGACGGACCCACCGCCGCGCGCGTCCTCGGCTCGACCAGGCGACGAGCCGAGTGATCTGCCGGAGGTCGACGAGACCGCGGTGATGGAGCGCGGCACGCAGCCAACCGGGCTGCCGACCGGCGAACTGCCGGCCATCAAGAAGCGGGTCAGTGACCGCAAGCCCTGGATCCGGCCGATCAAGTTCGGCGTCAAGATGGCGGCGTTCGCGCTTGTCTTGTACTTCTCGATCGCCCTGATTCCGAAGTTCACCGAGGCGGCGAGCGAGCTCCGCAACGTCAACCCCGTGCTGCTCGCGCTGGGCTTCGCGCTCGAGATCCTGGCGCTCTACTTCTATTCGCTCCTCACCCGGGCTGCGTTGGCCGACGCAGGCCGTGGCCTCTCGTCGATGAGGTTGTTCCGAATCCAGCTGTCGACGAAGGCGCTGACCAACATCGTGCCGGGCGGCAACGCGGCCGGTTCGGCGCTTGGTTATCGGCTGCTCACCCTGTCGGGCATCCGCGGACCAGACGCCGGATTCGCACTCGCCACGGCCGGCATCGGGTCGGCGGTCGTACTCAACCTGATCTTCTGGCTTGGACTGATCATCTCGGTCCCTCGACGCGGCGTGAACCCCTATTACGGCGCTGCGGCCCTGGCCGGCATCATCGTCGTCGGCGTCGCAGCCTTCCTCGTGATCGGGATCATGGAGGGTCAGGGTCGGTCCGAACGGGCGATCCGGTGGATCGCCCGCAAGCTCCGGCTCGACGAAGATCGTTGGGCCGAGGCGTTGCTCCGCGTTGGTGAGCGGCTCGAAGACCTCGCCAGCGACAAGGTGATGCTGCGTCGCGTCGTCGTGTTCGCATTACTCAACTGGCTCATCGACGCTGCCGCTCTCTGGGTCTTCCTCCGAGCGTTCGGCGGTTCGCTCGAGATCGACGCGCTCCTCGTCGCCTTCGGTCTGGCGAATCTGCTCGCCGCAGTCCCGATCACGCCCGGCGGGCTCGGCTACGTCGACTTCGTGTACGTGGCGACCCTCGTCGGTTTCGGTCTCACCGAGAACGTCGCCACCCTCGGGATCGCCGCCTACCGCTTCGCACAGTTCTTCTTCCCGATCTTCCTCGGCGCGGTCGCCTATGCATCGCTTCGGATCGGCCCGTGGAAGATCGAGCGGCGAGATCGCCTCGCTCGCCTGCGAGAACTCGCCCGCACCGAAGCGGCGCGCGGCGAGACCAAGATCGACTTCGCGCTGCGATGGGGCAAACGTGAGCCGCTGCCGGATGTGATCGAGGCGACGGCCGGGGTCGAGTTCCCCGATCGATTCGTCGAGTTGAGCGAGGAAGAGCTCGCTGCTCGTCTCGATCGTGAGGTCGATGCGGCGACGGGAACCGATGCCGTTGGGAGCGAACAGCTCGCCGACGGTACGGTTTCTCGTGATGAGTGACCAGAGCGAATCGACCGTCCACGAGCGTCCCTTCGGCCGCTATCTCGAGGACTTCCAACCCGGTGACATCCTCCGGCACTGGCCGGGCAAGACCATCACCGAGTACGACGATCATCTCTTCTGCATGATCACGATGAACCATCATCCGCTGCACACCAACGACTGGTTCGCTGCCGAGTCGGTCCAGGGTCGCAACGTCGTGGTCGGCAACCTCGTGTACTCGCTGGTGCTCGGCATGAGCGTGCCCGACGTGTCGGGTGCAGCGATCGCCAACCTCGAGATCGAGACGCTCCAGCACAAGTTCCCCACGTTCCACGGCGACACGATCCACGCCGAGACCCGCGTGCTCGAGGTGAAGGAATCGTCGTCGAAGCCCGACCGCGGCGTCGTCACCGTCGAGACCAAGGGCTTCAACCAGGACGGCAAGGAAGTCTGTTACTTCAAGCGCAAGGTCCTGATCTGGAAGCGCGAGTACGCACCCGGCCGCATCCGTCCGTACGACGGCACCGACGTCTGGGCCGACTGAGCGAACAGCCGAGGCCCGACACCCTCGACTCGGGGGCTGTCCTGGCCTGGGGTGTGCCACGCCTGCGCGACCTGCCGTGGCGGTTCACCCGTGACCCGTGGGAGATCCTCGTCGCCGAGGTGATGCTCCAGCAGACCCAGGTGGCGAGAGTCATCCCGAAGTGGGTGGCCTTTCTCGAGCGCTTCCCCGACCCCGAGACATGTGCCGCGTCACCACTGTCGGAGGTGCTCGTGCTCTGGCAGGGCCTCGGCTACCCGCGACGAGCACGGAACCTCCGGGCGACTGCCCGCCACGTCGTCGAGCACCACGACGGGCGGTTGCCCGACGAGCTGAGTGCTCTGCTCGCACTGCCGGGAATCGGTCCGTACACGGGTCGTGCGGTGCTGGCCTTCGCCTACGAGCGTGACGTCGCCGTCGTCGACACCAACATCGCCCGGATCCTCGCCCGGGTGGCCGGCGAGCGACTCACGCCGAAGCGGGCCCAGTCGATCGCCGACGAGTCGGTACCGATGGGGGAGGGCTGGACCTGGAATCAGGTGGTGATGGACCTCGGCGCAACCACCTGTCGGCCCGATCCGATCTGTGGGGAGTGCCCGCTGGCGTCGACGTGCACCTGGTTCCTCGCAGGACGGCCAGCACCCGATCCGGCGATCGGCTCAGCTGGAGTGAGCACGAAGCAGGCGCGCTTCGAAGGAAGCGATCGGCAGGCGAGGGGGCGAGTCCTCAAGGCACTCGGCTCGGGAGCGAGGCGGGCGAGCGACTTCGAGCGACGCATCGTCGACTCGCTCGTGGCGGACGGCTTGGTCGAGGAGACCGACGGCGAACTCCGGCTCCCCGACTGACACCGACCGCACGCGATTTTCAGCAGATGCGCTTGCGCTCCTAGCGTTACTGGGCGATGCGACCCCCGAAGGACTTCTTCCGCCCTCTCGCCGTCGGTGCTCCGGCCCCGGTGAACGAGATCCAGTTCCCGCCGAGCCGGATGATTCATTTCTTCCCGCCGTCGAACGAGAAGATGCGCGCCAAGGTGCCAGCCATCGCACCCACGGTCGACATCTTGCTCGCCAACCTCGAAGACGGCGTTCCCGCCGACCAGAAGGAAGCAGCTCGCGCCGGGCTCGTCGAGGTCGCTCAGTCCGGTTCGGTCGGGTCGGCCAATGGCGGCACTCAGTTCTGGACGCGGGTCAACAGCCTCGACTCACCGTGGTGCCTCGACGACATCACGGCTGCGGTGCTGGAGTGCGGCGATGCGCTCGACGTCATCATGATCCCCAAGGTCGAGGGCCCCGAAGACATCCACTACGTCGATCGGCTCCTCGCCCAGCTCGAGGCCAAGGTCGAGCGGTCGAAGCCCCTGCTCGTCCACGCCATCCTCGAAACTGCGCGCGGCGTCGCCAACGTCGAAGCGATCTGCGGCGCCTCCCCGCGCATGCAGGGGCTGTCGCTGGGCCCCGCCGACCTCGCAGCCAATCGCCGCATGAAGACCACCCGCGTCGGTGGCGGCCACCCGGGCTACCTCGTTCGCAACGACCCACCGGTCGGCGACGACGGTGAGACCGACATCCACGGCGATCGGTTCACGTACCAGCAAGACCTGTGGCACTACACGATCGCCCGCATGGTCGACGCCTGCGTCACCCACGGAATCCTCCCGTTTTACGGGCCGTTCGGCGATATCAAGGACGTCGTTGCCTGCGAAGACCAGTTCCGCAACGCGTACCTGCTCGGCTGCGTCGGCGCCTGGTCGCTGCATCCGGCACAGATCGATGTGGCCAAGAAGGTGTTCAGCCCCGACCCGGCCGAGGTCGCCCACGCCCGACGAGTGATCGAGGCCATGGGCGACGGCACCGGTGCGATCATGCTCGACGGGAAGATGGAGGACGACGCTTCGGTCAAGCAGTGCCACGTCGTCGTCGCGCTCGCGAAACAACTCGCCGAGCGCGACCCCGAACTCGCCACCAGCTACGGACTCTGATCGAGAGAGCAACCACGACCATGACCGACGATCTTCGCCCCCGCCGCTCCGTTCTCTACATGCCCGCGGCCAACGAGCGGGCGCTCGAGAAGGCCAAGACCATCCCCGCCGACTCCATCATCTTCGACCTCGAAGATGCGGTTGCCCCCGACGCGAAGCCGACGGCTCGCGGACAGGCCGCTGCGGCGGTCACCTCGGGCGAGTACGGCAATCGCGAACTCACCATTCGGTGCAACGGGCTCGACACCGAGTGGGGGCGTGACGACGTCGCCGCTGCCGCAGCAGCGGGTCCGTCGGCCGTCGTGTTCCCGAAGGTCGACAGCGTCGACACGGTGGTCGAGGTGTCGAACCTGCTCGATGCCGCCGGCGCCCCCGACTCGACGATGATCTGGCCGATGATCGAAACGCCGACGGCGATGTTCAACGTGCGGGAGATCGCTGCGCATCCGCGTGTCGCCGTGCTCGTCATGGGCACCAACGACTTGGCCAAGGAACTTCGTTCGCCGATCGTGCCGGGCCGTCATCCGCTGGTACCGCATCTCGCAACGGCGTTGCTCGCCGCTCGTGAGGCCGGCAAGGTCATTCTCGACGGTGTCTACAACGACGTGAAGAACCCCGATGGCTTCGCCGCCGAATGCCAGCAGGGCATGGAGATGGGCTTCGACGGCAAGACCCTCATCCACCCGAGCCAAGTCGAGCCGGCGAACGGCATCTGGGCACCGAGTGACGACGAGGTCGATCATGCCCGCCGCGTGATCGCTGCGTTCGACGAAGCGGTCGCCGAGGGCAAGGGTGTGGTCACCGTCGACGGCCGCATGATCGAGAACCTCCACGTCGACAACGCTCGCCGGGTGCTGGCCGTGGCCGACGCGATCGCCGCCGCGGCGAGCTGACTATCGCGACGGTCCGAGCCGATCGGCCGACGCCAACGAGCCGTAGATCGAGAACCCCCCGTACGGCAGGCAGGGCGGCGCGTCGCCGAACCAGGCGGTCCCGTCGGTGATGTCGAACGGGGAGCCCTGGTCGGCGTAGTAGCCGAGGCCGTGGCGGGTGAAGACTTCCCAGATCAGGCACTGGTGGGCTCCACCGTAAGCGATGCGGTCGGCCGCGAGAATCGCGTCGCGTCCATCGACGAAACCCGGCGAGCACGGCTGCAGTTTCAGTCCGTCGGTGACGAGCTGCATCGCGATGTTGTTGCCGCCCGAGCCGCGTGCCAGGTCGGGGTCGAAGCCGTACTGGTCGATCAGCTCCCAGTTGAGATCCCACAGCATCGCCGCCCAGATCGAACCGACGCCGTGCACCAAGGTCTCGGCGGGCAGGGTCGAGTAGTCACGCGGGTCGACCGACTCGGTTCTGCTGTAGGGGAACTGGCGGATGCCGCGGCCACCCGTCGACTGTCCGAGGAGCCAGCTCCCGACCCCCCGAGACTCGAAGCCGTTGTCGGTGGGGAGCGTCGTGGCCATCAGCGCAGCGAAGTCGGACCAGCCCTCGCCCATCTGCTCGGCGTTGCTCAGACAGTTGACGTTCTCTCGGCCGCCGGTGAGCCGCGTCGACCAGCCGTGGGCGTACTCGTGGACGATGACCCCGTTGTCGAACGACGCGCTCCGCTCGGGCAACGTGAGCGTGAAGACCTCGAGGTCCATGCGGCCTGGCAGGCCGTCGGGCGGGGTCGTGAAGGTCGCGTTGTTCCGTGTGGTCGGTCGGGCCACCAATCCGTAGCCATCGAGCGAGTCGACGATCACCGGATCACTCCCCGTGCCGCCTCGCCCGTAGTTGCTGAGCTGGAAGTTGCCGGCCGCCTCGTCGAACCCGTAGGCGTAGAAGAAGTCGTGAGCCCAGTTGGCGGCGTAGAAGGCCTGGGTGACCGCTGCGTTGGGATTTGCGCCAGCGGTGGGTGACGATGATCCGTCGAACGTCGAGTTGAACTGCAGTGTCGGCCCGCCGTCGGGCTGGCCGTTGGCATCGGGGAGGTTGTCGGAGTCGAGGTCGAGGACCGAGACGACGTTGTTGCCGGTCGTCGTGGTGAAGTCGGCCTGCGCCACGCCGTTGTTGTCGTGCCAGCCGAATGGGGATGCGATCGAATCGGCTGGTTGCGACACGAGCTGCTGGTTGCCGAACGACGGGGCCTCGACCGGAATCGGGAAGACCCGGTAGGACGAGCCGTCGGCAGTCGTGAGTAGCGTCGATGTCTGGCCGGACAGCTGGGTTCGGGGTGGCGTGTCGACACCGAGCCGGGCGAGTGTTCTGGCGTCGCCGTTCAGCCCCAGGAGGTTGTCGTAGGCATCGGGGCCATGCGCGACCTGGTAGTCGTCGGTGCGGAGCACGCTGCCGTCGTCGACGGCGATGACGGTGCGACCATGAGCCACGCCGGTGATCTCGATCTCGACGCTCCAGCCGAGGCGGAGCTCACCGTCGACCACGGCGTAGGACAACGCCACGTCGAACGGTCGGACGTTCACGCCGCCATCGGCCACCGTTTGGCGTTGGTCGGTTCCCGTGGGAGCGGCGATGACGCGCAGTGGTTCGATCGGGTCGACCGCCACCGCCTCGAGGGCGAGTTCGACAGCATCGATGGCCCCGACCGCGGGGAGTAAGGACGACGACGGAGCTTCCGATGCGATGCCTGGCGAGACGAGCCGGGCAGGTGCGTGTGCGACCTCGCCATCGTCGGTGACCGCCACGTTGGCGGTGCCGTCGAGCAGGTCGATGCCGTCGATCTGCTGTTGTACGTAGACGTGGGTGACGCCCTCGGAGCGGGCGGTGGAGTCGACGCGCAGTTCAACCTCGTTGGAGTCGGCGGTCCGCAGCCCGGTGAACGCTGCGGTGTCGGCGGGGTCGATCGCCCGGAGATGATCGAGGGCGATGCGTTCGGCCTCGGCGACCTCATCGGCGCTGACGGTGGCGTCGTCGGTCCGGATCACGGACTGAGCGGTACCGGAGATGAAGACGACGGCGACGGTCGTCGCCAGAAGCCCCACGTGTACCCGCTGCATCGTCGCTCTTCAGCTCACTGGTTGGTCCAGCTCAACTCGCTTTCTCATTATGACAGCTCTCTGCCGCACCGAAGCGTTGCGTCCGGTCGGGCCGGTACGGGGCTCAGGAACGGTCAGTCGGGTGGGCCGAGCCGGCTCGCCCGAGCGAGGGCGTCGCCGCTCACCAGGCTGTCGACCTGTGCTCCCGGCGGGTTCGTCGTGGCTGGCGGCGTCGACGTGGTCGGCGACGGCGGCTGCGGTGTCGAGGGTGGTGACGTCGTCGTTCGGTGCGGTGCCGATGATGGTCCGCACGACGAGCGCGGTCGATGTCACTGCGAGCGAGCGCGCTTGCGTGATCGTCGGGTGCTGGCCACCCGTCTGACAGTCGGCGGACCGAGCGCGGGTGCTGTGCCCGTCTGGCGCGCCCGACGGAAACGAGAAGGACGGCCCTTGGGCCGGGGCTAGAGCGTGATGGCGTCCAGAACCCGGTCGAACACGGTGTCGGCGTAGGTGATCATCTCGTCGTCGGTTCGATCTTGGATCGGGTGGGGGGTGAACACCCGCTCGACTGCTGAGAAGCCGATCGCCGCCGCCTGGGACTCGGCGGCGACGACGAACTCGTCGGATGCCACGAACACGCCGGGTACACCACGCTGTTCGAGATCGCTGATGTCGTGCACACTGCACGACGTGCAGCTGCCTCAATCGGCGAGCGCTTCGATCACCACCTGGCAGTCGGTGGCGATCTCGTGGCGGAGGTCGACCGGCGCCGGTTTGGCGAACGTCGGCTTGCGATAGCGCTTGACGTTTGCGCCGACCTCGATGAGGCGTTCTTCGATGCGGTTCAAGAACACGTCGCCGCGCGGCTTGGAGATGTCGAGTAATCCGACGGTGAGTCCCTCGAGTGACGAGGGCCGAGCAAGCCGTTCGCGTTCGACGACGGTCTGCTCGCCGGTCGGATCGAGAATCGTGGTGGTCATGGAGTTCCTCCGAATCGCATCGGTTCGCCGTGCGAGCTTGGTCTGATCAGTATCGCACGGCGACGGTGGTCGGTTTCGAGCCGGTGTCGCCGTTGACCCAACCCGCGATGATCTGGCTGAACAGGCCGGCGCCGCCGCCGGCGTACGTGAGCATGAGGCCGCCGGGTCGGAACTTGGGCAGCGCCTCGGCCTCGCCGAACGCCTCCGGAACTCCCTCGGAGATGTCGTCGGCGCCCCGAACGAGGTCGGCGCCCGGCAGCGACAGGTGTTCGCTGATCGCCGCCACGATCTGTTCCCGATTCCAGCCAGCGTCGGCGAAGACCCGGGCGTGCTCGGGTCCGATCACGACGATCGCGTCGAACATCATCACCAGTTTCGGGTGATGGATGCCCTGCAGCCGGCGGGCGAGCGACTTGGCGAGCGACTCGGGGGTACGCGACAGCTGATCGACGAAGCCCTGGGCCCCTTCACCGGCGAACAGGGTGATCGCATCGACCCCGTCGTCGATGCCGTGCTCGGCGGCCAGGCGCCCGATGGGGGACGTGTCGTCGGCTTCGGCGAAGCAGAAGGTGATCTTGCCCGGCTGGCCGTGCGTGGCCCGGTCGACTTCGCCTGGTCGGCCGCCACCGATGTTGCGGATGACGAGCTGCAGCGCGCGTCCGATCGTGAGGTTGGCCCGGTTTCCCTGCCCGAGTGCGTTGCCGCCGGAGTTCATGCCGATGGCGCGGGTGCCAGGCCCCGAGCAGACGAGCACCGGGCTCACCGGCATCGTGGTGGCGAGCAGCCCGTGCATGTTGAACTCGTCGGTGCAGGCGGCCTCGACAGCGGTGAGGACCCAAGGCAGGTACTCCGGCTTACAGCCGGCCATGACCGCCGCGATCGCGATCTTCTCGACGGTTGCGTCGACGAGATCGGGTGGGATGGTCGCAACGACGTCGTCGGGCGCACGGCTGGTGCCCTGGAGCATCGCCAGCACGCGTTCCTCGGTGGGAGGAATGACCGGGAGGCCGTCGGTCCAGCCCCGGTTGAACATCATCTCCATCACGTCTTCGGCGCTCGCCACCTCGATGCGCCGCGAACCGAGCACGCTCGCACCGAAGCGAACGCGTAGTTCGTCGACGAGGTCGGGGTCGACCGACAGCGATCCGCAGCCCGGTCGCATCACGGGCAGATCCGGGCCCAGGTCGGCGACACCGGTGAGGGCCTCCCAGGCGTCGCGCGACCAGCCGACGGTGCGCTGTTGCTCGACACCGTCGACCACCTCGATCAGCGTCGGGACGGTCTCGATGTCGTGATGCCAGCTGACCGCGAGCGAGGTGTCGTCGACCGGTGTGGGCGACGGAGGAAAGCTCGCGTCGTCTTGGGTGAACACGGTGATCCTGCGCTCCGTGGCGAGCTGTTCGAGCACCGGTACGACGGTCCGACAGGTCTCGCAGTCACGCTTGACGACGCACACCAGCCCGTCGGGCAGGGTTGGCGCGGAGGTGGGTTCGGAGCCGGTCAAGGTGGCCATGTGGTCAACGTAATCAGCGCGGATCCGCCCGCTCGGACCAGGGTCACATCACGCTGTCTGGCACGCGTGCAATCGCACGATCTACATTTCATGTTCTTGGGGGTCAACGAGTGACAGACGCGCGCCTCAATGCGTCGGCGACCGGTTCGTCTGACGCGTCCACGTTCGCCGTCACCTTCCACGGTGTGCGCGGGTCCACCCCGTGCCACGGCAGCGACATCCTCCGCTACGGCGGGAACACGTCATGTGTGTCGCTGAACGTCCCAGGGGCCGACCCGATCGTGTTCGACATGGGAACCGGGCTCCGGTACTTCGGTGCCGGCAGACCCGCGGGAGCTGCGTATCGCGGCACGTTCCTGCTCAGCCACCTGCACTGGGACCACATCCAGGGTCTGCCGTTCTTCGGTCCGATCCTGCGTGACGATTCCGAGATCGACGTGTTCGCGCCCGAGCAGGAGGGTGACCTCCGGGTGGCCGACGTGTTCGCCAACACGATCAAGCCGCCGCTCTTTCCGATCAACCTGTCGCTCCTCCCGGGCGTCATGCGATTCCACGACGTCGGCGACGGCTGGTTCGAGCTGCCCCACCCGTCAGGTGACGCCGACGACACGATTCGCGTGCTCGCTCGCACCATTCCGCACGTCGGGCCGACCGTGGGATACCGAGTCGAGTGGCGGGGCCGGTCCGTCGTCTACATGAGCGACCATCAGATGCCGCACGACGGTTCGCTGTCGGCAACCGATGGTGCGCTCGAGCTGTGTCGTGATGCCGATCTCGTCATCCACGACGCGCAATACACCCCCGACGAGTTCGTCGATCGAAGCGACTGGGGGCACTGCACGATCGACTTCGCCGTGTGGCTCGCCATCACCTCGGGCGTGCGTCGCCTGGCGCTCTTCCATCACGATCCCTCGCACGACGACGATCGTCTCGACGAGCTCGTTGCGGCTGCCGTCAAGTGCGGCGGTGGCGGTGGTGTCGAGGTGTTCGGCGCCACCGAAGGTGCCACCGTCGACGTCTGAGTCGGCGAAGCGGAGCGTTCGCTCACGCAGCGGCCTCTTGCAAACTGCTCGCTCTGCGCCCGCCGTCCCGCTACCGCGACCGGCTAGTTTTCGGGCGGCGGCGAGTGCCCGTCATCCCCCTCCGATCGAGCGACGAAGAGGTCCCACCGAACGATCGCTGATTCGTTCGAGCTGAGCCACACACAACACCAGATCTGGACCGCCTAACAGCTTCACCCTTGGTCGCCGCTCTACAACATGGCGATGGCGTTCGACATCGCCGGAACGCTCGACGCCGAGCGCTTCGGTGAGGCGTTCGAACAGGTCGTCGCCGACCGCGACGTGCTCCGAACGACGATTCAGGGTGGTGCCGGGGGCCCAACCCAGCGCGTGCATCCCGCGGGCGACGCCGCCCCGCAGACCGCCGTGGTCGACTGGTCCGGCCGGTCGAGCGAGCAACTGGCGGAGCAGGTCGGTGAGCTCGAGCAGGGTGTCTCCACCGATTTCGACCCCTCGCCGAGCTATTGGTCGTTCGTCGAACGGACTGGCGACATCGCCGGACGTTCGGTCACGCAGGACGCCCGGGCTTTCTGGGACCAACGCCTCGAACCCCCGCTGGGGAGGGCGCCGCTCTACGGCCGCACATCAGATCGGAGCGCCATGTTGGACCGACTCAAGTGGTGATGAGGAGGAAGGCGAGGGTACGAGCTTCGTCTCGCCAGGCGTCGTAGCGCCCCGACGGGCCACCGTGGCCGGCGCCGAGTTCGCAGCGGAACACGATCGGCCGATCGCCGGTGCCGACTTCGCGGAGCCTCGCCACCCACTTGGCTGGCTCGTGCACGCTCACCCGCGGGTCGTTGAGCCCGGCTGTGACGTAGAGGGCCGGATACGCCCGCGGTGTCGTGTTGTCGTAGGGGGAGTAGGCGAGCATCGCCGACGCGTACGGCTCCTCGCGCGGGTCGCCCCACTCCTCCCACTCGGTGACTGTCAGCGGGAGCGAGGGGTCGCTCATCGTGCTCACGATGTCGACGAAGGGCACCTCGGCGACGGCCGACGCGAACCGTTCGGGTCGCTGGGTGACGCAGGCGCCGACGAGCAGACCGCCGGCCGAGCCGCCTCGGATCGCGAGTCGGTCGGGAGCGGAGAAATGGTGGCCGACCAGTGCATCGGCAGCGGCGAGCGTGTCGTCGAACGTGTGCTGTTTCGCGAGCAGCTTGCCGTCGTCGTACCAGCGACGGCCGAGCTCGCCGCCACCACGAGGGTGTACCAGCGCCCAGATGCCGCCTCGGTCGAGGTACGACAGTCGAGCGACCGAGAACCACGGCGGGAGCGACACTTCGTACGACCCGTAGCCGTACAGGCAGCAGGGTGAAGTTCCGTCGATCGGTGTGTCGACGTGATGAACCACATCGATCGGGACGCTCGCTCCGTCGGTCGAGTCGGTCCAGACACGTGTGGAGGTGTAGTTGTCGAGATCGACGTTCGGCGTGGGGATCCGTCGGACGAGCGTGCGTTCCCCGGTGGTGACCTCCTCGTCCCAGACGGTCGCCGGTGCGACGAGCGATTGGGTGCCGTACCGGATGGTCGGCGTCGACCACTCGGGGTTGGCGGTGAGGTTCACGTCGTGGGGCTCGGTGCCCGCATCGACGACGCGCTCGCTGCCATCGCGGAACACGATGCGGAGCCGTGGCTGCGCATCGACCCACTCCGACACGACGAGGAAGTCGGCGAACGGGTCGGCGCCGAGCACGCGGCGGCCGGGCTCGTGGGCGACGAACTCTGCCCACGGGCCGGCGAGGTCGACCACCTCGGTCGGCCGGTCGGTGGGTGCTGTGGCGAGCACCCGGAAGTCGACCGCCTGGTCGTTGGTGGCCATGATGAAGCGATCACCCCAGTCGTCGATGTGGTATTCGACGTCGGTCTGGCGCGGGGCAACGACCGTGGGTTCGGCCAGCGGTTCACCCGAGGGGATCAGCCGTGCCTCGGTCGCCGTCTTCGAGTCGGACTGAATGAGGATCCATCGATCGGAACGGGTTTCACCGATCGTGACGAAGAAGCGCTCGTCGGATTCGTCGTACACGAGCACGTCGTCGGCGTTGGGGCTGCCGAGCCGATGGCGCCAGACCTTCGACGGTCGCTCCTGCTCGTCGGGCGTGACGTAGAAGAGCCACTCGCCGTCGGCCGACCAGGCGATGCCGGCGTGGGCGATGTCGGGAATCTCATCGGTGAGGTCGACGTAGGTGCCGTCGCCGACAGCTCGGCGCACCCGAAGCGTGTAGTGCTCATCGCCCGACGTGTCGACCGACCAGGCGAAGTGGGTGTGGTCGTGTGATGCGTCGAACGCGCCGAGATCGAAGTAGCCACCTTCGTCGCCGAGTCGTTCGGCCTCGACGTTCTCGTCGAGGATCAGCTCGTCGGTGGCGGTCGCTGTGGTCCGGCCACGGAGATGACGGGCGTAGCTCTCACCCTCGACTGTCGATCCGACGTACCACCAGCCTCCGTTGAACACCGGCGACGACACGTCGGTCTCCTGCACTCTGGACTTGATCTCGTCGAAGATCGTGTCGATCAGGTCGGCGTTTGGATCGAACCAGGCGTCGGCGTAGGCGTTTTCGGCCTCCAGATGGGCGACGAGTTCGGTCTGTGTGTCGGGGTCGTCGAATCCGCGCATCCACGCGTAGTGGTCGTCGACGTCGCCGGTCGGGCGGCTCCAGACATGGGGTCTCGTCGCCGCAACCGGGGGGTTGGGGAGTGACGAGGGATCGGGCGGGTCGGGGAGAGACTCGGCGTCGGGCGAGTGTGACGAATTGTTCGCGTTCACGGTCCTGCCACGCTACGCATGCGGCGCTACCGTGCCACCTCGCATGCGAGTGTGGATCGACCAAGACCTGTGCACGGGCGACGGCATTTGCATCGATCACTGCCCCGACGTGTTCGTCCAGCTCGAAGACGGCATCGCCTACGTCGCCGAGAACGGCGAGGCGCTCAACGACCCGGGCGGGTCGGGCAGCCTCGCAGCGGTGCCGCCCCGCCGGATCGACGACGTCATCCACGCCGCCGAGCTGTGCCCCGGCGAGTGCATCTTCATCGAGATCGACGAGCCCACCGCGGCCGAGATCCTCGAGCCGGCCGACGCCGACCACATCGCCGCCTAGCGCGTGACAGCTGGTGTCGGACTACAGCGGTAACGGTTCGTCGTTTCGCGTGGCAGGGGTGCCCGGAAGGGCCGTCGAATTAGTAACATGACCGTAGTGTTAATTCGCCCCCAGGAGTGCCGATGACCACGTTCGATCTCGATCTCAGCAAGTACGACCTCGGTTGGTCCGACGAAGGCGTCGAGTACGCCTTCGAGCCCGAGAAGGGCATCAACCCCGGTGTGGTCGACCAGATCTCGTGGTGGAAGGGCGAGCCCGCGTGGATGACGAAGTTCCGCCAGCGCTCGCTCCGGCTGTTCGACAAGAAGCCGATGGCGCCCTGGTTCGCCGACAACATGCCCGACATCGACTTCCAGGACATCTACTACTACTTGCGCCCCAAGGGTGAGCAGGTCGACGAGTGGGATCAGCTCCCCGAAGAGATGATGAAGACCTACGAGAAGCTCGGCATCCCCGAAGCCGAGCGTCAGTACCTCGCCGGCGTGACGGCGCAGTACGAGTCCGAGGTCGTGTACCACAAGAACCGTGAGGACCTCGAGGCTCAGGGAATCCTGTTCTGCGACATGGACACCGCCCTGCGCGAGTACCCCGACATCGTCAAGGACTACTTCGGCACGGTCATCCCGCCGGGCGACAACAAGTTCTCAGCGCTGAACTCGGCCGTGTGGTCGGGTGGCTCGTTCATCTACGTCCCGCCGGGCGTCGAGGTCGAGATGCCGCTGCAGGCCTACTTCCGGATCAACTCCGAGAACGCCGGCCAGTTCGAGCGCACCCTCATCATCGCCGACGAGGGCTCGAAAGTGCACTACATCGAGGGCTGCTCAGCTCCGGTGTACTCGTCCGATTCGCTGCACTCGGCCGTGGTCGAAATCGTGGTCAAGCCCCACGCTCGGGTCACCTACACCACCATCCAGAACTGGTCGCCCAACGTCTACAACCTCGTCACCAAGCGGGCGAAGGTCGAAGCCCACGGCCACATGGAGTGGATCGACGGCAACATCGGCTCGAAGCTGACCATGAAGTACCCCGCCGTCTACTTGGTCGGCGAGGGCGCCACGGGTGAGGTGCTGTCGGTCGCCTACGCGGGCGAGGGCCAGCACCAAGACGCCGGCGCCAAGATGGTGCACGCAGCGCCCAACACCCGCTCGAAGATCGTCTCGAAGTCGATCTCGAAAGACGGTGGCATCACCACGTACCGCGGGCTCGTCCGAGTCGACGAGGGCGCCGAGGGCTGCAAGAGCCACGTCGAGTGCGACGCCCTCATCCTCGACGAAGACTCGGTGTCGAAGACCCTTCCCTACATGGAGGTCGGTGAGAAAGACGCCGAGATCGGTCACGAGGCCACGGTGTCGAAGATCGCCGACGAGCAGCTCTTCTACCTCATGTCGCGCGGGCTCTCCGAAGAGCAGGCGATGGGCATGATCGTGTCGGGCTTCATCGAGCCGATCACCAAGACCCTCCCGATGGAGTACGCCGTCGAGTGGTCGCGGTTGATCGAGTTGCAGATGGAGGGCTCGGTCGGCTGACCGTCTCTCCTCGACCGGCCGAGATGGGCATCGTCGGTCCGCTGCGTTCGACATGGCCGGCCTCTGGCCGGCTTATCGTCTCTTGCTTCGGCCCTACGCCGACCACCTCCGCCTCGGTGCCTTCATCAGCCTCGCTTGCGAGTTGTGGGTGGCGGATCACCAGCCCTGTGTGATTGTTTTGCAGACTCGGGCTGCGTTGTCGAGGGCGACCTCGAGGTTTCGAGTTGCCGCCCGCATGTTGATCGCCGCCAGTTCGCAGCCGTCGTGGGCCTCGCCGGTGAAGTCGGCGGCCATCTTGGCTCCCATGCAGGTGGCGTAGGAGGCGAGCGCTTCAAGGGCTTCGTCGTCTGCGTCATCGACGGCGTTCATCGCCATGCCGCACGGGTCGAGTCCGTCGAAGATGCCTTCGAGGGGGTCGAACCCGCTCGGCAGCGTCATCGACGCGGCGAAGGTCGGGTCGGCATCGGCGATGCGGATCACCTCGATGAGTCGTCGGCTGTCGCCGACGAGCCTGTCTCCGTTCGGTGACTGGTTCTGGTGTCGAGCCATCGGTTGCTGGCTTCGATGGCGAACGTACGAAGGGTGTCGTGGGCAGGACATCGGGAGAACTGCCGATCGTGGTGTCGACGGCAGAGGTGAGAGTTCTCGAAGGGTTCCTCGAGGCGGCGAACCGCCGGTCAGCTCATTGCATAGGATTTGTGCATGCCGATGCGGACGGAGTGCAAGAACTTCGAGTCACGGACGTACCCGAATGGCGACACCGTGCGGAAATGCAACATCGACCTCGCGCCTGATGCGCCGTGGCGCTGCCCCGAGAACTGTTCGGGATACGAGCGTCGCCTGGCCGACGCCGCGTGGACGCATGGGTCGCTGACGGTGTCGAAGACGCCCGACGAGCCGGCATCGGTCGCCGACGGTTCCGCAGCGAAGATCCTCGACGAGGCCGAAGACATCGTGAACGCGATCGGTCACGACGTGATGGCCGAGTGGCAGGCTGAGCAGGAGCAGGCCAACAAGAAGGGCCTGTTCAAGCGCATCTTCCGTCGCAAGTGAGCCGCGTTACAGCTGGTGTCTGACACCAGCTGTAACGGTTGAGCATTTTGCACTATGGGCGTAGGAGAAATTCGGGGGCGTTCGTAGACTCGCCCCCGTGACTGCGTTCTCCCCCGATGCAGCCAGAGCGTTCGCTGGCCACACCGACTTCCGAGTCGCCGCTGCCGAGCGATTCGCCGAGGCGGCGATGCCCACGACCGACGAGGAGATCTGGCGTTACTCGCGGATCGACAAGTTCGACCTCGGCCGCTATCAGCCCGCCGCTGCGACCACCACGGTCGACGCGGGTGACGGTGCGCAGTACGTGTCGACCGATCCGGCCGACGCCCCTGAGCTGTTCACCGACGAAACACCCGACGTGTTCGCTGAGCTCAACCGTGCGTTCATGACGCCGGTCGTGGTGTCGGTGCCCCGGGGCGCCACTGTCGAGCAGCCGATCCTCGTCACCCACACCGTCTCGGGTGATGGCACCGCAGTGTTCCCTCGGCTTGTCATCGATGCGGGGGAGAACAGCGAGGTCACCGTGGTCGAGCGGTTCCTCGCTGCCGACGGCGCCGAGGCCGACGATGCGCTCGTCGTGCCGATCCTGCAGGTGCGCGCCGGGCAGGCCGCCCGAGTGAAGTACCTCGCCGTCAACGAGGCAGGCGATGCCACGTGGCAGCTCGGCAACCAGCAGGCCGTGGGGGAGCGCGACTCCACCACCATGCTCGCCACCGTCACCCTCGGCGGCGACTACGTGCGGGCGAGCACGAACGCCCGCCTGGTGGGCCAGGGTGCATTCACCAAGCAGGTCGCCCTCTACTTCGCCGGCGGCGATCAGATGCACGACTTCCGCACCACGCAAGATCACGATGCACCGCACACCAACAGCGACCTGCTGTTCAAGGGCGCCGTGCAAGACGATTCGGCGAGCGTGTACACCGGGCTCATCAAGATCCGCGAACATGCAGGCGGCACCACCGCTTACCAGACCAACCGGAACCTCACGCTCTCCGAAGGTGCGTGGGCCGAGTCGGTGCCAAACCTCGACATCCGCACCAACGACGTCAAGTGCAGTCACGCCTCGACCGTCGGGCCCATCGACGAAGAACAGCGGTTCTACCTCGAATCGCGAGGTGTTCGCCCCGAGGTCGCCGAACGCCTGGTGGTGCTCGGGTTCTTCGACGAGGTGATCGAGCAGCTTCCCGCTGGCCCGCTCACCGACGATCTCCGATCGCGCGTCGCCGCCAAGCTCGACGTGGGTGCCCGCAAGGAGGCGCTGGTATGACCGACATCTGCTCATTCGACGAGCTCGCCGACGGCACTGCCTCTCGGTTCACCGTCGACGGCACCGATGTTGCCGTCGTGCGCATCGGTGACGACGTCTACGCGATCGACGACGTCTGCAGCCACGCCAACGTCTCGCTGTCCGAAGGCGGCGAGGTGTGGTGCGACGAACTCGAACTCGAGTGCCCGAAGCACTCCAGCGCCTTCAGCCTCGTCACGGGGACCCCGAGCACCCTCCCAGCTACGCAGCCGGTTGCGGTGCACGAGGCATTGGTGGTCGATGGTCGGGTCAACATCATGCTCGGAGGAGTGAAGAAGTGAGCACGCTCGAGATCACCGGCCTGCACGCCACCGTCGCTGGCAACGAGATCCTGCGCGGCGTCGACCTCCGCGTCTCGTCGGGCGAGGTGCATGCTGTCATGGGTCCGAACGGCGCCGGCAAGAGCACCCTGTCCGCTGTCGTCATGGGTAAGCCCGGCTACGAGGTCACGGCTGGCTCGGTCACGCTCGACGGTGTCGATGTGCTGGCCATGCCCACGTGGCAGCGCGCCGCTGCTGGCCTGCATCTGGTGATGCAGTATCCGACCGAAGTCCCGGGTGTGATGCTCGCCGACGTCATGGCCGAAGCGTTCGCCAGTCGCGACCGCGACGATGCGGGGCTCAGCGAGCTGCTGCGCACCGAGGCCGATCGCATCAACTTCGAACATCGCTTCCTCGACCGCCCGCTCAACGTCGACCTCTCGGGTGGCGAGAAGAAACGTAATGAGACGCTCCAGCTCGCAGCACTCGCCCCGAAGATCGCGATCCTCGACGAGCTCGACTCGGGCCTCGACATCGATGCGCTGCGCGATTGCGCTCGTCGGGTCGAGGATCTCAGCAACGACGCCGCCGACGGACGTGAGCCGCTCGGTGTGCTCGCCATCACGCACTACAACCGGCTCCTCGAGGAGCTGCGTCCCGACCACGTGCACATCCTCGCCAAGGGCCGCATCGTCGAGTCGGGCGGTCCTGAGCTGGCCGAGGTGCTCGAGCGCGATGGCTACGGAGCCTTCACTGCCGACGGCGATGATGACGCGGGCGACGCTTCAGCGAACGCGCTCGCTGGTCTGCTCTGAGTCAGCTGGGGCCCACCACGGCGCGTCGGCGTCGGTGAGGTGTGACGGTCAGTTCCGACTGGCGCCGTTCGACGCGCCGTTGGTGTGGAAACCGACTTCGGCGACCTCGGTGTACGCGGCGGTTCGTGGCCGGAGTGCTGCGAGCAGGTCGGCCACCGTGAGGTGGCGGCCACCCTCGTCGATGGCTGCGTGGTGGTGGACCTCGTAGCGGTTGCGCCGACCGACCCGGGTTCGGGTCACGAAGCCGTCGTTCGCCAGATCGGCGACGATGCTCTGTGCTGCTCGTTCGGTGATGCCGACTTGCTCGGCGACGTCACGAAGCCGGATCTCGGGGTCGTCGGCGAGCGCCGCCAAGACGCGTGCATGGTTGGAGAGGAAGTTCCACGCGGAGCGCTTCGCGGAGGGGGTGTACCCCGTCGCTGCTCCATTTCCATTCTCCGACACGAGAGGGACCGTACCAGCTTCTGAGCTGCCGAACGAGCAGAGTGCGAGCGCACAATTAGCGCTAAAACCCCTGGTCAGCGGGGTTTTTCTGCATCATCGCAGGTGGGGGAGGGTGCGTCGATCAGAACCCGTGAATTCGGTTGCTGCAAGAAATTCTCGAGCCCGGTCGGAGAGCACCCGAATGCGAGCGACAGGCTGCCGATCAGCCATGCTGCGACCATGCTGAGTGAACCGGTGCCTGCGGCGACAACGCCCGCCCGTCGGTTCCCCGGGTGGCGCGTGGTCGCAGGCTGTTTCATCGTCCTCCTCGTCAACTCCGGGCTCGCGTTCTACGGACTCGCGGTGTATCTCAACGCCTTCTCGAAGGAGCAGGGGTGGACGCTCGGCTCGATCTCCTTCGCCACCACGATCTTCTTCGTGGTGGGTGGCCTGACCGGGCTCGTCGCTGGCCGTTTGATCCAGCGGTTCGATGTTCGCATCGTGATCACGGTCGGTGCGGTGATCGCCGGGGCGTCACTCGCTGTCGTCGGTCAGGTCGATCAGATCTGGCAGCTCTATGTGTCGTACGTCGTCTTCGCCGTCGGCTACGCACTCGCCGGCCTGGTCCCGACCACGACCATCGTGACCCGTTGGTTCCACGTCAAGCGGTCGATCGCCCTGTCGGTCGCATCGACGGGGCTGTCGGTCGGTGGCATCGTCGTTACCCCGCTCGCCAAGGCGCTCATCGACGAGCACGGTCTGGCAGCCTCCACACCGTGGCTCGGGGCGTTCTTCGTCGTCGGCATCTTGCCGGCCACGATCTTCCTGATCCGCCCCGACCCAGCGGCCGACGGTTACGAACCCGACGGCGCCGTGATCTCGGTCGAACGTCCGTCTGGACCACCCTGGGGTGTCGACGCTGCTGAGGCGTTCGATTCTCGCTTCTACAAGGCGGTGACAGCGGGCTACGTGCTCGCACTGGGATCGCAGGTCGGCGGCATCCAGCAACTCGTGAAGCTCGTCGAAGACCGCACGAATGCGTCGACTGCCCAGTTCGCGATCACCGTGCTGGCGGCCACGTCGGTGGTCGCTCGACTCGTCGGTGGCCGGGTCGCCACGAGCGTGCCGCTCACCCGGTTCATCGTTGCGCTGTCGGCGTTGCAGGCCCTGACGCTCGCTGGTCTCGCTCTGTCGACCAACCGGATCCCGCTGTTCGCTGCGATCGTCGTGTTCGGCGCGACCATCGGGAACATCTTGATGCTGCAACCGCTCCTCATCGCCGAGCGATTCGGGGTGCGCGACTACTCGCGCATCTATGCGCGCACTCAGGCCGTGGCGATCGTCGGCGTCGCCGGTGGTCCGCTGCTGATCGGCTGGCTGTTCGATCTGGCGGGCAACTATCGCTGGGCGTATCTCGCGGCAGCGGGGTTGTCGATGTTGGGTGCCTTCGTGCTGGCGATGGCCGGGCCGGCCGAGGTCGAGCAGTTCGAACCCGAGCCAGTGCCTGGGCCGCTACCGTCGCCATCATGAGCGGCGAGGCGGTTCACAAGAACGTGCAGCGCGTCATCGACGCCGGACGGGACCTCGGTGTCGATGTCGAGCCCCGCACCTATCCGCAGGGGGCGAAGACGGCGCTCGATGCGGCGAACGCGATCGGTGTGGAGGTCGGACAGATCGTGAAGAGCCTCATCTTCGGAGTCGATGATCGAGTCGTGGTGGCGTACGTGAGTGGGGCGAACCAGCTCGACACCTCCAAGCTCGCAACAGCGGCTGGCGGTGTGCGATGCGAGCGGGTCGATGCTGATCGCGTGCGCGAGGCGACCGGCTACCCCATCGGTGGTGTGCCTCCGTTCGGTCATGCCACCGACCTCGACGTGTTCGTCGACCCCGACCTGTTGCTGTTCGACGAGGTCTGGGCGGCCGCCGGTACATGGAACGACGTGTTCCCCATCGCCCCCGATCAGCTCGTGTCGGCCAGTGGCGGTGTCGTCGTCGATCTGCGTGACGAGGCGTCGGGCGCGTAGCTTCATCGCATGAGCGTCTCGATCACCGGCGTCCGCGGTCTCCCCGAGATCGTCGCAGGCGTCGATCTGCCGGCGATGATCTACACCGCTGCCGATGCGCAGGGTGAACCGCTTGCCGACGGTGACATCGTCGTCATCACGTCGAAGATCGTGTCGAAGGCCGAGGGGTGCACGGTCGAACTCGACGATGTCGACCCGTCGCCGTTCGCGACGTCGTGGGCCGAGCGGTGGGAGAAGGATCCCCGCGTGGTCGAGGTGGTGTTGCGTGAATCGAAGCGGATCATCCGCCAGATCGGCCCTGTGCTCATCACCGAGACGCACCATGGTTTCTGCTGCGCCAACTCGGGTGTCGACCAGTCGTCGTCGGGTGGCGAAGGTCGCATCCTCACCTTGCCGGTCGATCCAGACGCGACCTGCCAGCAGCATCGCGCTCGGTTCGCCCAGCTGGGTGTCGATGTTGCCGTCATCATGTCCGACACCTTTGGTCGGCCCTGGCGTGAGGGGCAGACCGACATCGCCATCGGCATCGCGGGCCTTCATCCGCTCTACAGCTACATCGGTCAGCACGACCCACACGGTCACGAGTTCCGAGTGCAGGAGATCTGCACGGCCGACGAACTCGCCGCAGCCGGCGAGCTGGTGAAGGGCAACACGAGTCGGGTGCCCGTTGCGGTCATCCGCGGCTTCGACTTCGAGTGGGACGACGAGGCGACGATGGCGCCGGTGCTCCGCGACTCCGAGCGCGACCTGTTCCGCTGAGTCGAGAAAGCTCAGCCGAGCATCGTCTTGGCGATGCCATGGAAGTATTCGGCGGAGAGGCCGAGGGAGGTGACGTCGATTCGCTCGTCGTGGCCGTGGAAGCGGGAGCCGAACGTCGCGAAGTCCATCTCGGCCGAGAACAAGCCAGCGCCGTACGCCGTCGCTCCCCGCTGACGGTAGAAGCGGGCGTCGGTGCCGCCGACGATCAGTCCGGGCACGAGGTTGGCGCCGGGATAGGCGATCTGGGTGTGGGTGCGCACCGCTTCCCAGAGCGGGTTGCTCGCACCGAAGCCCGATGCCGTCGGCGCAGAGTTCTGGAGGTCGCTCACCTCGACGTGTTCGAAAAGATCGCCCAACGCTTCGCGCAGGTGGCCCATGACGTCGTCGTGGGTCGTGCCGGGCACGGTGCGGATGTCGACCTCGACGTCGATCGTGTCGGGGATGATGTTCGTCTTCTGGCCACCGTTGGCGACGTTCGGGGAGAACGTGGTGTGGGTGCACGCGTGACACGTTCGGGCGACCGGTGTCGGCAGCGATTCGAGGGTCGACCAGATCGCTGCGGGGTTGACCAATCCGTCACGCACGTCGTCGGGCAGGTCCATCGACGCCACCTGGGCACCCCAGATCTCGTCGAGGTGCGGTGCAGGTCGGTACTCCGACAGTCGCCGGACGATCTCAGCGGCCTTGATGAGGGCGTTGTCGGCCCCGAACGGCATCGACCCGTGACCGGGCGTGCCCTTGACGCGGAGCTTGCGCCACGACATGCCCTTCTCGGCGACGTTGACGGTCACGTGTCGCTGGCCAGCGCTGTCGACGTGTGACCAGCCTCCGAGCTCGGTGAGTACGTAGTCGGCCTCGATCGCGTCCCAGTGATGCTCGGCCATCCACTCGGCACCCCACACGCCGCCGGCTTCCTCGTCGGCCACGCCGAAGTAGATGAGGTCACCCTTCGGACGGAAGCCCTCATCGGCCAGTTGCCGGAACGCGATCGCCATCGACGACGTGAGGTTGAGCATGTCGATCGCACCGCGGCCCCACACCTCACCGTCGATCAACTCGCCACCGAACGGCTCGCGACTCCAACCGTCGGGGTTGACCGGGACCACGTCGGTGTGGCCCATGAGGCAGAGCTTCGGGGCGTCGGGGTCGGTACCTTCGATGCGGGCGACGATCGAGTCGCGTCCCTCGCGAGGCGTGAACGACTCGACGTCGAGGCCGGCTCCTTCGAAGAACGAAGTGAGGGTGTCTGCGTTTCGAGTCTCGCCGCCGGTGTCACCGGTGCCGTCGTTGACACAAGCATTGCGGATGAGTGCCTGCAGCAGCTCGGTGGTGGGGCCTTCGAACTCGGACGCGGTGGGCGTGACGTTCACCATCGGCACGACGATAGGCGGCGGGCGAGCGGTGCTGCGGCTACGAAGGGCGAAGCGTCAGCTCAACGGGTCAGGCCGGCCGAGGCCGACGGTGACGGCTTGCCACCACTGGTCGAGCTGCGCGGCGGCGACCGGAGCCGGTGGGAGCGTCATCAACCACTCGGTGAGGCGGTGACCGTCGACGGCGAATGCTCCATGGGTCGTTCGATACGCCGCGGGGACGTCGGGCTGTGCCGCCCCCCAGAACACCGTCGCGAGGATGTCGCACGAACCGTTGACCGAGGCGAGGAACTCGCTCACCTCGGCGCGTGCGATCGCTGCCTGGGCCACGGTGGTCGGCGAGTCGTCCGGTTCGGTCGGCGCAGGTCGCTCACTCAGCACGGTCGTGATCGCCACGACACCCGGTGGCCCGATCACGACATGGTCGATCGCAGCTGCCTTGCCCTCGGGAATCTCGAACACGACGTGCCAGGGCGGCGTCGGGAGGGTGCGAAGACGCTCAGCGGTGAGGCGCGACGACGACGGAATCGTCGACTCGCCGGGGCTCATCGAGATGATCTTGCGGCGGTACAGGACGAAGCCACCGATCATGAGAGCGGCAACCACGAGGACCGGAATGAGGACGCGCAGGAGCACATTCTGATTCCAGCAGCTTCTGGTACGTCAGCTGCGGATCGGTCACTCAGTCGAGTCGTCGCAGCGCGCCGGGTGGCAGGGCAGCTCGAGTGATGAGGACCCGAGCGTCGGTGACGATCGGCTCGCCTTCGGTGAAGACGACGGGGTTCAGGTCGAGATCGTGAACTCGAGGATGCTCGGCGGCGAGTTGTGCCGCCGAGACGATCAGGTCGACGAGTGGTGAGGGATCGGCACCGTCGGCAGCGACGGCGGCGCCGACTCTCGTGCCGTGGAGCATCCCCGCTGCTGCAGCGGGCGACACCGGAGCCACGCGGCTGGTGGCATCGCCGATGAGGTCGGCGTCGAGCCCGCCGTACCCGACGGTGACGACGGCGCCCAGCTGAGGGTCGCGATGGCACCGCACGCGGATGGTCAACCCTGAGCCGATCATGTCTTGGACGACCAACTCCTCGGCTCCTTCGCCGAGCGACGCCTGCATGGTCGCCACTGCATCGATGACGTCGTCGGGGTGGTTGAGGTCGAGTGCGAGGCCTGCCTCAGCCGTGCGTCCTGATCGTCCGCTCGCCTTGAGCGCGACGGGGTAGCCGATCTCATCGGCGACGTGCACTGCGGTGTCGGCCGTGACCGTCCGAGCCTCGGCGACTTCGATTCCGGACGCATCGAGGAGCTGTTGGATCTCCTCGATCGAGAGCGAGATCGCTGATGCGTCGGCGCTCGCACCGGCAGCGTCGACATCAGCGTTCGGTGCGTTCGGTTCGTCACCGGCGCCTTCGATGACGGCGTCGATGACCGCAGCGGCACGGATGGGATCGATCGACCGGCTCTCGGGAGCTGCGGTGGCCGCTTCGGTCTCGAGCCAACGTGCGTAGCCATACGACCGGCCGAGCGTCGCCGCAGCCTGTTCGGGAAAGGAGAAATTCGGCACGCGGCCGCCCGGAACGGTGGGCCCGTCGGCCGAACCGATCATGACCGCCACGACGGGTTTGGTCGCTGGCGCCGCCGCTGCCTCGATCGTCGAGGCCACCGAGGCCTCGGCGTCGGGAACGGGTGGTGCGTACATGACGAGCACACCGTCGATCTCGTCGTCGGCAACGGCCGCGGTGATCGCCTGTTCGTACTCGGCGGGGCCGCTCGACCAGTCGAGACGACGCTCGGTGAGCGGGTCGAGGCCAGCGGTGTGGAGTGCCTTCTCGGCGAGCTTCGTCGGGCTCGACGCGTTGCTCACGATTGCCACCCGTGGGCCCGACAGCGATGGCTGGGTCTCGAGCAAGCGGCAGGTGTCGAGCAGATCGACGACGGTCGGCACCTCGATGAGGCCGGCCTGCTGGTAGAGCGCGCTGCCGAGTGTGCCGTCGGCGGCGCTGCCGCTTCGAACGGCGACGATCGGTCGTGTGCGAGACACCCGGCGTGCGATCCGTGCGAACTTGGCCGGGTTGCCGAACGACTCGGTGTACAGCGCAACGACGGTGGTCTCTTCGTCGTCTTCCCAGAACTGGAGCAGGTCGTTGGCCGACACGTCACTCTTGTCGCCGAGCGAGACGAACCACGAGAGGCCCATGTCGAGGTCGTACGCCCGCCGCAGCAACGAGCCGCCGAGGGTGCCGGACTGCATGGAGATCGCGACGCCACCGGGGCGCAGACTGACGTCGACGAGCGCCGCTTGGATCTGGCGACCGGGATGGAGGCCCGCGAAGCCCATCGAGGCCGGACCGATCAGGCGGAGTCCGTTTCGTCGGGCACGAGCGACCAAGGCGTCGAGATCGATGTCGAGATCGGGGGCGGCGTGTCCGTCGAGCGAGGTGGCGATGACCGCGCCTCGCATCCGCTTCGCGATGCATGCGTCGATGGTCGATTCGATGGCCCGGGCAGGGACGGCGATGATGGCGAGCGACACATCGTCGGGAAGATCGTCGACACTTCCAAAGCAACGTTTGCCGTCGATGTGTTCGAGGCGTGGGTTGACGGCGTGGACGGGCACGTCGACGCTCGAACGGATGTGCTCCCAGAGTAAGCGTCCGACCGTGGCGGGCCGATCGCTCGCACCGATGACGGCCACGGCGCGAGGGAGCAGGATGCGTGCGACGGCGCGGCTGTCGGCGCGTTGTTCCCGACGCTCGACAGTGTCGAGGAACTCCTCGGTGGTCGCGAGGTCCCAGTCGAGGTCGACCACGCCCGACTCGAAGCGGCGCTGCAGCGGCCAGCCCGCCTTGGCGAAAACGGCGAGCATGCCTCGGTTGTCGGCGAGGACCTCAGCGGTGAATCGTTCGATGCCGTTCGACCGAGCGATTGCTGCGAGGTGTTCGAGGAGCAGGGTGGCGATGCCTCGACCGTGGTGCTGGTCGTCGACCATGAAGGCTGCTTCGGCCTCGTTCCGCCCGGTCCATCGTTCGTAGCTCGCCCAGGCGATGAACTCGTCGCGGAGATAGACCGCGAGCGCCGCGCGGTCGACCATGTCGACGGTCGTGAAGTGAGTGAGTTCGGCCTTGGTGAGTGTCGGCTTCGCGGAGAAGAAGCGGCGATAGACACTGTCGTGCGACTGTCGTTGGTGGAAGTCGAGCAGGTCGTCCTGGTCAGCGGGCGTGAGCGGCCGGATGTAGCCGGTGTCGCCGTCGCCGAGGACCACGGTGGTCGCCCAGGGGGAGTCGGTGCCGTCGTCCGACGGGGGATTCTCGGACACGTCCCCAATATGCCAGCTCCTGCACCGGGAGTCAGCACGCCGTATCCTGAGGGTCGTGGAGCATCCCATCGCCGTGTTCGCCGCCGCCTCGCTCGACGAACACGTGGCGCCGGAGGGGCACCCCGAGTTCCCGGGCCGACTCGATGCGTCACTCGAGGGGATCGGTGCGGCCGACCTCGGCGATGCGGTCCGGCTCGAGGAACCGCGGCTCGCGGCCGTCGACGAGATGGCGCTCGTCCACACGCGTGACTACCTCGATCGACTCGAGGCGTTCTGTTCGGGGGGTGGCGGTGCGATCGATGCCGACACCTACGCCGTCGGTGGATCGTGGACGACCGCTCGCCGCGCAGCTGGCGCGGTGCTCGATGCGGTCGATGCACTCGCATCCGACTCGTGCGATGTGGCGTTCGCTGCGAGCCGGCCACCCGGACACCATGCCATCGCGAGCCGGGCGATGGGGTTCTGCCTCGTCAACAACGTCGCAGTCGCTGCGGCGTCACTCGCCGAGCGGGGCGAGCGGGTCGCCATCGTCGACTGGGATGTTCACCATGGCAACGGCACCCAGGATCTGTTCTACGACGACCCCCGGGTGTTCTATGCATCGCTGCACCAATCGCCGCACTACCCGGGTACCGGGCGGCCGTCTGAGACCGGTGGCGACGCAGCACCGTTCACGAACCTCAACCTGCCTCTGCCGGCAGGAACTCGCGGCGACGTGTTTCGCGAGGCGATCGACGAGGTGATCGCGCCGGCGATCGAGCGATTCGCTCCGACGTGGCTGTTCATCTCGGCGGGGTACGACGCCCACCGGTTCGACCCGTTGGCCGACCTCGAGCTGACAGCGGCCGACTATGCCGACCTGGCCGTGCGGCTCCAGCAGCTCGTGCCGCCTCGTCGGACGGTCGTGGTGCTCGAAGGCGGGTACGACCTCGATGCGTTGCGCATGTCGACCGGAGCCACCCTGTCGGCGATGGTGGGTGAGCACTACCGGCCCGAGCACGCCAGCTCTGGCGAGGTGGGGCTGCCTGTCATCACCGCTGCCAAGCAGCTCTGGCAGCTCTGATCCGCTAGGGGAACCGACGAGGCTCGGGGTCGGGAATCCCCAGATCTCGGGCGAGTGCCGGGATCGCGAGGTCGCACAGCTGGCCTCCGGAGTAGATCGAGTCGCCCGAGATCGCAATCGAGAGCGCGGTCGCCCCGTCGCCGAGGCTCCATGCGCAGGCCTTCGCACCCCGGATCGTTCCGGTGTGACCGACTCCGTACTGGTCGGTGTACGCAGCGGGCTGGCGAAGGTGAACGAGATCGTCGTCGCTGAGTCGTGAGAGTGCGATCGCGAGATCATTCATCGACACGACGAAGGTGCCGGCCGCCCCGAGGCGGGTCAGCCGGTCGACGGGGCGGGGGTGCGCGAGGTCGGTGTCGCGCAGGCCCGTCTCGGTCGAGTGCACACCCTCGAGGCCGAGTGGGGTGAACACGATGCCGTCGATCGCGTCAGCGGCGGGCTGTCCGGTGATGTGCTCGATGAGCAGCCCGAGCGCGCAGTAGTTGCCGTTGCTGTACTCCCACTCGCCGCGGGTGTCGGTCGGTGGCCCGACGAGCAGGGTCGGGAGGAACTGTCGGCAGGTGCCGCCGCCCCACACGAACCAGTCGGCACGGGCCACCGGCATGCCTGCCGAGTGCTGAAGCAGTTCCCTGGGAGTCACGTCGAGCCAGGCGGGCTGTGCGGGGAGTCCCATCGCTTCCCACGGCATCGGAGCATCGAGGTCGACAGCGCCGATCGTGGCGAGACGTCCCACGGCAAGCGATGTGATGAGCTTGCTGACCGAGGCCACGACCATCGGCGATGAGGCCGTGGCGGCGCTGCCGCCGACGGTGGGTCCTGCGGCACGTTCCACGAAGATCTCGCCGCGATGCGTGACCGACATCGCTGCCCCGAGGTTGTTGGCGGCCAGTCCGTCGAACAGGGCGTTCAACTGTGTGAAGGCCGGGTCGAGCGGCGCGAGCTCGTCGACCGCGGCGATCGTCGTGGTGGTCGATGGGGTGGTGGTCGTCGTGGTGGTCGATGGGGTGGCGGTCGATGGGGTGGCGGTCGTCGACGGTGTGGTCGTCGTGGTGCTCGACGTCGGCGAGCCGGTTGATGCCGAGGTCGCGGTCACCCTGGCTGCGGGTCGGGAGGTGGCCTCACCTGCGTCGTCGTTCGCGATCGTCGGTCCGGGGACGGCGGGAGCGGTCGCCGTGCCGCACGCGGCCAGGAACGACACGACGATCGCCGTCAACAGGGCACGGCTTCGCCCGCTCGTCGTCACGGAGATGACGCTAGACGCAGCCGAGTCGCTACCGTCGGCGCGATGGCCGAGGTCACCCGAATCGCCTATGGGGACCACCCCGATGCGTTCGGTGATCTGTCACTTCCGGCGCACACCGCCGACCCGCTCCCGATCGTGGTGTTGGTGCACGGTGGATTCTGGCGGCAGCGATACGAACTCGACCTGATGGAGCCACTGGTGTCGTCGTTGGTCGAACGGGAGCTGGCCGTGTGGAACATCGAGTACCGCCGAGTCGGCGACGAGGCCGAGGGAGGTTTCCCCGCGACGATGACTGACGTCGCCGATGCCGTTGACCACCTCGCGGTCATCGCGAGCGAACGGGGGCTCGATCTGGGACGTGTTGCTGTGGTCGGCCACTCCGCGGGTGGTCACCTCGCGACCTGGCTCGCCAGCCGGTCGGCGCTTCCCGCCGGCGCGGTTGGATCACGACCGTCGGTTCGGCCGGTGCTCGCGATCTCGCAGGCGGGGGTGGTCGATCTGGTCGACGCGGCCGAGCAGCGGTTGGGTGATGGCGCTGCGCTCGACTTCATGGGCGCGCCACCAGCGGACCTGCCGGCGCGTTGGCACGACTCGTCGCCGATCGATCTGCTCCCGATCGAGTCGCGGGTGGTGTTGATCCACGGAGCGCTCGACGACACGGTGCCGCTCCGCCAATCCGACCGCTACTTGGCTGCGGCGCAGACAGCCGGTGTCGATGTCGCGCTGATCGTCGACGAGTCGGCCGGACACTTCGAGCATCTCGACCCCGACCACTTCGTCTGGCAAGCAGCGCTCGCGGCGCTCGACGAGACCATCGGCGTCACCGCCTCCTAGCGTCAGGTCATGGCAACGGCAGACATCAACGGCATCACGATCCGCTACGAAGATTCTGGGGGCGATGGTCCGGCGATCTTGTTCAGCCACGGATTCTTGATGGATCACACGATGTTCGACGCCCAGGTCGAGCATCTGGCGGGGGACTACCGGTGCATCCGGTGGGACGAGCGTGGATTCGGCGACACGTCAGCCGGGCAGCCCTTCACGTACTGGGACTCTGCCGATGACGCCGCCGCGCTGCTCGATCACCTCGGCGTGGCCGAGGCGGTGTGGGTCGGCATGTCGCAGGGTGGATTCCTCTCGCTGCGAGGCGCACTCGCTCATCCCGGCAAGGTCAAGGCCGTCGTGCTGATCGACTCCGAGGCGGGGGTCGACCCGGCCGAGGTGATCGAGGGCTATCAGGGCATGGTCGCTGCGTTCGAGGGTGACGACGACGAGGCCGCCGAGGCCGTGTTCCAGATCGTCGCAGGGCTCATCCTCGGAGACGAAGAGTTGTCGGCCGAGTGGATCCCGAAGTGGCGCGCCCGCCGCGCCACAGGGGTCCCGCTACAGCATGCCGCTGGGGCGTTGCTCGGACGCGACGACATCACCGACCGGCTCGGCGAGATCACCTGCCCGGTGCTCGTCGTGCACGGCACGGCCGATCAGGCGATCCCGCTCGCTCATGGTGCAGCGGTCGAAGCTGCGGTGCCCGATGGGCGTGGCGTGGTCGAGGTCGAGGGCGCAGCCCATGCACCGAACATGACCCACCCCGACGTGGTGAACCCGGCGCTGTCGGCCTTCCTGTCGTCGCTCTGAGTCAGCCGTCGACGAACAGCCAGAACGGGCTGACCTCGGGATCGAGCATCACTCGCACGCCCTGCTGAGGTTGGTGGGTCGCCTCGGAGGTGCCGAGCGCAGTCGCCCAGCGGATGCCGGCGTCGAGGTCGTCGACGCCGATGTCGAGATGCATCAGCATCGCCACGTCGCCGGCGGAGGCCGGCCAGGTCGGCGCCTGAGCGTGGGACTCTCACTGCACATCGATCTTCATGGCGCCGCGGGCGACCGGAGAATCGGCTAGCCGTCGCTGTCGGGTTCGCCAGGCCGTGCTTCTTCGACGCGCTCGATCGGCCAGCGGAGGAGATCGGAGGAGAAGCGCGCCAACCTGCGGGGGGGCGATCGTGGGACCGACCGTCTGAAGCGGGGCCGATCCATGTCGTTCAGTCTCGCCGCTCGAGGGTCACTGCTTCTTCGCTGCCATCCGGTCGAACACCATCATGATGGCGGCAGCGATCAGCGACACGACGGCAGCTGCGATCCACACCGGGCGGTAGGTGTCGGTCGCATCGACGACCCATCCGGTGATGGGGCCCGACACGGCCAAGCCGCCGAGGAAGCCGAACATCACCACCCCCGAGGCCTTGCCCGCCGACGCTGTCGACACGAGCATGATCACCGCGAGCATCGCGACGGCGTTCCATGCATTGGTACCGATCGCACTGAGCGCTGGCGACAGCCACAGCAGGGCGCGGGTCGACTCGGTGGTCGCCGCGAGCATCGCAGCGAACCCCGCACCGACGAGTGAGAGGATCGGAAGCAGGCGCGTCGGGCGCATGCGGTGCTCGGCGATGCGGGCGGCCGCGATGCGGGCCGCCATACCGAGCAGGCCGCCGAGTGCGGTGATCAACCCTGCGGTCTGCACCGAGAAACCCAATGACTCCTCCGCGAAGAGTGGGAGGAATCGACCGATCGCTCCGGAGGCGAGGCCCATGAAGAAGGCGTAGGCCGCGATCCACATGATGACGGGGTCGAGCTTCTCCGCACTCGCGGCAGTGGTCGCAGTGGTGGGTCGGGATCGATCGGGGTGGAGGGCGAACTGAACGACGAGTCCAGCGATGATGAAGACGGCAGCGAACGTCCACGCGGCGCCTCGCCACCCGAACGGCGACTCGAGGGCAGGGAGCGCGACGCCGGCGAGGAAGGCAGCGAGGGTGACGCCCGACTGCTTGACCCCCGTCAGCGTGCCGCGTCGCCCGGGCGGAACTCTCGAGGAGATCAGCGAGTTGGTCGCCGGGTTGGTCGCCCCCTGGGGAATGCCCCCGATCGCCGACGCAACGTAGAGCCACAGAGTGGATGGAGCGATGGCGAGCGCCGCCATCCCGATCCCCGACAGCAAGAGCGATCCGACCGCCGCCCGCCCAGGTCCGATCTTGTCGGCGATACGGCCGGTGGACGGGGCGGTCACCGCGCCGACGAGGGTGTTGAGCGAGCCGATGATGCCGAGCTCGGTGCGGGACAGGCCGACGTCGTCGATCATCGGTGCCGCGAGGATCGCGAAGAACATCAGCTGGAACACGCCAGCGACCATCACGACGACCAGCGTCGACGGGAGCACGATGCGCTGAGGTTCAGGCTCGTCGACCGTGCCGGGCGGGGCGGTGGTCGACTCGGTCACGCGGCGATCGTACTGAGGAGCCGCGCCGGCGATCGGATCGGCTTTGTGCCGGTTGGAGCGGGGCTAGGTTGCGCCGATGGCCAACGACCTGACCATCGGGGTGCTCGGCGCGGCGAAGATCTCGCCGCCGGCACTACTGCAACCGGCGCTCGACACTCCCGGCGTGCGGGTCACGGCCATCGCAGCCCGCGATCGATCGAGGGCCCAGGCGCAGGCTGACGAGTTCTCGATCGACCGAGTGCTCGACTCCTACGACGAGGTGCTCGCGAGCGACGTCGACGCGATCTACATTCCGCTCCCGATCAACGCCCACCACGACGCCACCCTGGCTGCGCTCGCCGCCGGGCAGCACGTGCTCTGCGAGAAGCCGATCGGTTCGAATGCCGACGAGGCACGATCCATGGTCGCTGCGGCCGATGCCGCCGGGCTCGTGCTCGTCGAAGCGTTCCACTGGCGCTACCACCCGCTGGCCGCTCTGATCGCCGAACGGGTGGCTGCGCTCGGAACACTCCGGCACATCGATGCTGCGTTCACTGTCGAGATTCCGCCCGACAACGAGGTGCGCCAGAGCTTCGATTTGTCAGGCGGAGCCCTCATGGACCTGGGCTGCTACCCGGCCCAGTGGATCCGCTTCGTCGGCACCGGCGAGCCGACGGTCGTGTCGGCGACGATGGAGACTGGCCGTCCCGATGTCGACATCACGACCACCGCCGACCTGCGGTTCGACGACGGTGTCACCGCCCGGCTGTACACGGCGATGCACCCTGGGGTCGAGCGAGGCGCCTCGCTCACGGCCGAGGGCGAGCTGGGCACGTTGCACGTCGAGAACCCGATCGCTCCGCACCATGGCCACGAGCTCACGTTCACGCCGGCGGGCGGCGAGCCGGTGGTCGAAACCGTCGAGGGTCGCACCACCTATCACCACCAGCTCGAAGCATTTCGTGACGCCGTGGTCGACGGGGTACCTGCGCCCACGGGTGGTGCCGACTCGATCGCCACGATGGAGCTGATCGACGCCGCCTACCGAGCCGCGGGCCTCTCCGTCCGCGGCACCCCCCGCTGATGTCGCCGAGATGTTCTGCGGTAGAACACCCTGCGGGGGTGGGTGTTTCGCCGCCAGTCGTCGTGCGGCAGAAGTCCCCACCGAGACGGGGTGTTTCGCCGCCGACGGCTGACGATGGTGAACTCGGGCACAAGAGCACAAGTTTCGCTGCGCTCCGTCGGTGAGCCGCGGTACCTTCCATCAGGTGACAGGAGAGTCCGTGACCGAGGGGCAGCCGCTGCATGCCCGTCGTTCGATCGTCCTCGCGTTCCGCGCCTGCGTGGTGGCCGCGGTGGCGTACTACCTCGTCGTACCCTTCGCCCAGCGAGTGATCGAAGGTGCGGATCAGGTCGTGGTCGCAGATCTGCGACTCATCGCCCTGGCGATCGGGTTACAGATCGCTGCACTGTTCTTCTACTCGGTCATGACCCGCGAAACGCTCGGCGACCAGTCGCGCATGATCGGGCTCGGCCGCCTCTTCGGTATCCAACTCGCCACACGTGCGGTCACCTCGGCGGTGCCAGGTGGGGCTGCCGCAGGCCCGGCACTGGGCTATCGGCTGATGACGAACTCCGGCATCTCTGGCCGGAACGCAAGCGCCAGCCTCGCCTCGTCGGCGGTGCTGTCGGCGGTTGTACTCAACGTCATCCTCTGGTTCGCGCTCGTGGTGTCGATCCCGATGTACGGATTCCGGCCCCTCTACGCCGCAGCGGCCCTCGTGGGTGTCGTGGTCATGCTGATGGTGGCAGCGGTCCTCATTGCGATCGTCGACGGCAGCCCTCGTTTCGAACGGATCGTTGCTCGGTTGTCGGGACGGATCCGGGTCGATGGTGAGCGGGTCAACGCCGCCATCCGCGGGTTTGGCCAGCAACTCGAGTCGATCGTCAACGATCGGCGACTGGTCTCACGGGTCAGCGGCCTCGCCTCGCTCAACTGGCTGATCGACGCCGCCTCGCTTTGGATGTTCCTCCGGGCGTTCGGTGTGTCGCTCAGCCCCGTCGGACTGATCGTCGCCTTCGGTATCGCCAACGTGCTCGCCGCGATCCCGGTCAGCCCCGGCGGCATCGGCATCGTCGAGTGGGCCTACCTGTCGATCCTCGTCACCTTCGGCGCTGGTTTCGACGAAGCCGCTGTCGCCGTCGCGGTCTACCGCGTCGTCCAGCTCGGTCTCCCGGTCGTGCTCGGCGTCGCTGCCTCGGCCGGTTTCGGTGTCGAGTCGGTGGTTCGCCGGGCCACTCCCGGCGCCACCGTCCGACGGTGAGGTCGACCATCAGCCGATCGGCCCCGTTCGGCTGGGTTCGTGAACTCGACGTCTGGTCGAGATCGAGAGTTGCCCGACGATGAGTGCTGGCCGACGCCGGCTCGAACTCGTCACTCCGCGACCAGCCATATGGACACTGCCTGCGCGATGTGCGACACTCCGGGCCCAGCGTTTGACGTCGACGATCGGGTGGAGGCCATGTGCCGCGGGAGTCGCCGTCGCAGGAGGCGATGATGCACCAACTTCTGAGGCTCACCCGCGCCGTCGCGTTCGCGGTGCTCGTCACGTCGTCGCTCGTCGTTGTGGGCGCCGCATCGGGTGTCGCCGAGGCTGCGGGAACACCCGACATCGACCTCCGCAAGTCGATGCCCGCCGAGGCCCTGCTGGGTGAAGACATCCCGGTCACCCTCGAGATCGAAAACACGACCGCGACGAACGGCTTCAACACGACGATCCGCGACGTCCTTCCTCCCGGCGTCGACTACGTGTCGGGTTCGGCCACCCCCGATCCGGTCGAGTTCACCCAGCTGGACGGCTCGACGGTGCTGGTGTGGGAGAACCTGTTCGACAGCCTCGCGGGCACGTTCGAGACGTTCACCTACTCGATCCGGCCCGACGCGACAGCTCCCGATGGTCTGTTCGACGTGTTCGCCGACGACCCGATCAGCAACCAGGTCACCAACCAAGCCGAGGCGTACACCAACACGGACGCGCGCATCGTCCCTCGCCCCGACGCCGACGGGAACATCGTCAACTCGACGGGCAACGACACCGCCGCTGCGACCACGACGCTCATCCCCTTCCGAATCGTCAAGTCGGAGCCGAGCGAAGAGAACGAACTCCTCCGCGGTGTTCGAGACCACCGGACCGTCTACACGCTTCGCATCGAGAACAACCCACTCGGTCCGTCGGAGAATTTCTCGATCATCGATTACCTCCCCGCCGGACTCGAGTTCCTCGGTTGCGGCACCGTCAACAACTCGCCAAACGTCGAGGAGTACCCAACCCAGGGTGGGATCAACACCAGCCCGATGGGGCTCACGAACTGTGATGTCCCCGACTCGGTCACGACACAGTTCATCGATCCACCCGGCGACCTTCCCGAAGCCGTTTACACCGTCGTCGAGTGGAACACGGGGTTGCCCGACCTGGCAGCCGGCGGGGTCTATGAACTCCAGTACGTCGCTGCGATACCGCTCCAGGAGAACGTCGTCACGTTCCCTGACCCACAGCCCGGCATCAGCGGAGAGCAGGGTTCGAATCTCAGCAACAACACCGGTCCGTTGACGACCGAGACGAACCCCGAGTCGAGCCTGACCAACGAAGCGGCAGCGACCGGCGACTACGCCTCGATCCTCGATCCGACCGAGACGGGCACGTTCCGAGACACCGACACCGAAACGGTCCGGGTCGAAGACATCTCGCTCCACAAGCGCTTGATCGACCCGTCGAACGGCAACTACGTGCATGGACAGACCGTGATCTACGACCTCGTCGTCCAGACGAGTGAGTACGTCACCGCCAACACCGGGACCGTCGTCGAAGACACACTGCCCGCCGGGCTCGACTTCGTCAGCTCATCGCAGACCGCACCGACAGCGGGACCGTTCCCGCCCGTCGGGCCGACCACACCGTTGCCGCCCGACGCAACGACTTCGTCGCTGTTCTGGAATCTCGCCGATCAGGGGCCGAGTGCCGAGACCATCATCCGGCTCGAGACCCGGGTGCGGACGACACACCGAGACACGGGCGAACCGGTGTCGTCGAACGACTCGCTGACGAACGTCGCCGAACTCGGCAGCAACGTGACGATCATCGGCGAGACTGACCCGCAAGACCTCGAGGATCGTTCGCAGACTGCGATCGCCTCCCGCGGCCCGTCCATCTCCAAAGAGGTGAGCGAGCAGGTCACGTCGCCGGCGACGCTCGACTGCGGCGACGGGTCGGGGGTCAGTTTCGTCCCCGACGAAGCTGGCGACTATCGCCCAGGCGATCGGGTCTGCTGGCGACTCACCGTCACGTTCCCGACCAATCTCGACACGGTCGAGCCCGAGGTGTTCGACGTGCTCCCTGACGGCTTCACGCTCGACGGCGACGGCGGTCAGGATGGGATCGACGACGGTTGGCAGTACGGCGCCAACCACGATTCGGCGGTCGACGGCACCTTCACCGCCGACGGCCCGAGCTTGCAGTGGCAACTCCCGCAAGTCGATCCGTCCGGGCGGATCTTCGAGGTCGTCATCCAGTCGGTGGTCTCCGATCCGATTCAGGACAGCGACAACGACCCGACGGCCAATCTGATGAAGTTCCGGTATCGAAACACCGCCGGCGACGTCTTCCAGGAACGGGATCAGGCCCACGCGCTGATCGCCGAACCCGTGCTCGACCTGACGAAGGGTGTCGTCTCCGTCGACGGCACTCCGGTGAACCCGCCCGCCGATGGCGTCCAGGTCGAGGAGGGCGACGTGGTGACGTATCAGGTCACCGTGTCGAACGCGACGAGCGAGAACACCTTCGATGTGTCGGTCCGTGATGTGCTGCCCGGCCCGGCACCTCGGCCCAACGGCACACCTGCATCGCCGATCCAGATCACCTGCGCGATGGTGTCGTCGATCTCGAGTGGCGGGACGTGTGATCCGACCAACAACTGGATCCAATGGGACTCCGGCATCGACGTCGCAGCGGGCGCCTCCGCCGACCTCACCTACGACGTGACGCTGCCGGTCGGTGTGTCCGCCGGAGCGACGCTGACCAACCTCGCCGGCATTCGTCAGTACGACGGCGACTCGAACTCGGGCAACCCCTTCACCTACGTGCCTGAGAGCAACGTCGATGGCACGCTCACGCCCAACACCGATCGCGCCGACGATCCGTCGTCGATCGTGACGGCAACCCCGACGATCTCGAAGGGGCGGACGTCTGAGATCAACAGCGGTGCCGACGGTAACGACAATGGCGAGGCGACGATCGGCGAGACGATCACGTACACCGTCACCCTCGACCTGCCCGCCGGCGTGACGTACTTCGATGCCGTCGTCACCGACGATCTCGACAGTCCCGATGCAGGTCAGCTCGACCTCGATGCCCTCTCCGTGGTGGCCACGCTCGACGTCGGGGCAGGTTCGGCGCCGCTTCCGGCAGGCGTCGTCCTCGATGTCGACGACCCGAACAACACGTGGACCGTCACCTTCCCGGTCAACTACTCGGTCCCCGCAGGGCCCGACCAGCAACTCGTCGTCACCTTCGACGCCGTCGTCCTCGACGTGCCGGTCAACGTTCGGAACCACAACACCCGCAACCGGGTGGAGCTCGCCTACTCGGACGGGTTCGGCAACAACCGGAACCAGCGAGCGACCGTCGGCACCAGCATCGTCGAGCCGAACATCGAAGTCGCCAAGGCCGAGGACGCACTGCTCGACCTCGTCGCCGGTGGAGTCGAGATCAACTACACGTTGACCGTCACGAACGACAACATCGACAGCGATCGGACCTCGACCGGCTACGAGACCACGGTCGTCGACACGATTCCCCCTGAGCTCATCGTCCTCGACGGCACCGGTGGCGCACCGGTGGCCAACGGAGGCATGGTCGGACCTGACGGCGGTGTCTGGAACGAGGCCGCCCGGACGATCACGTGGACGATCCCGACGATCCAACCCGACGCAACGGTCACGCTCGACTACTTCGCCGAGACGATCCAGCCCCTCGTCGCTGGCACGCTGATCCGCAACGATGTCGACGTCGAGACGACCTCGATGCCTGGCGTCGTCCCGGGTGAGCGGACCGCAGCTTCTCCGAACGGCGGGCCTGGATCGGGCTACCAAGACACCGACTTCGCAGAGCTCACCGCCCGTGGGTTCGCGCTCGTCAAGACCGTCACGCCGAACGTTGGGACCGTCGGCGAATCAGCTGACTATCGGCTGACATTCGTCATCCCGGCGGAAGTCGTCGGCTTCGATGGGATGTTCATCGACGAGATCCCGCCGGGCATTGTCTTCGAATCGCTCACGTCGGTCAGCTGCGTACCGCTCGGCGGCGGATCGTGCGTACCCGACATCACGGTCGGTGACGTCACGACGATCACCGCGACGACACCCCCGACGTCGGGCGGCGACGTCGCGTTCTTCCTCGGCGACCTCACCGCACCGTCGACGGTCGAACGTGTGATCACGATCAACTACGTCGGCGTCATCGCCGACGTCGCCGCTGCGAACGACGGCTCCACGCTCACCAACGAGGCGCGTGCCTACTGGAACGAGACCGACCAGATCACCGGCGTTCCGACCGACATCCCCGATCCGGGCAGCTTCGACAACACGAGCAATCCCGGCGCCGCCAAGGTCGACACCGTCGAACCGACGCTGACGATCGACAAGGACGTCGTCGGCCAGGCCGGCGACACCGACACGCGCCGTGCGGTCCCGGGCGAGGTGCTGACCTACGACCTCAGCATCGTCAACACGGGCACCTCGCCGGCCTACGACCTGACGATCGTCGATGTCGCCGACGACGACAGTTGGGCCTTCGCCGACGTCTCCGGCGCCAGGCCCGGACTCGTCAACACCGACAGCGATCCGGTCGGTGGGCTCGAGTGGACCTTCACAGGCCCGCTCGATCCCGGGGGCACCCTGTTGATCACCTACACCCTCACGGTGCCGACAGGCTTCGACTCGTCCGACGAGAACCCGACCGGTCCCGAACAGACCAACGTGGCCGACGTGTCGTCGTACTTCGGCGTCGCCGAAGCCGAACGGACCAGCAACCCGAGTCGCAACTATCGCGAGTACGACGACGTCACCCCCGACGAGGTCACGATCGAACTCGACCTCGCATCGATCGGTGATCGTGTCTGGTTCGACGTCGACGGCGACGGGATCCAAGACGCCGGCGAACCCGGCCTTGCCGGTATCGACGTCCTCGTCACGTACCACGGCCCCGACGGCATCTTCGGCAACGCCGACGACGAGACGCAGCCGGTGCAGACGACCGACGCCAACGGCAACTACCTCGTCGAGAACCTCCCGGGGGGTGAGTACACCGTTGCGGTCACCACCGACCTCACGACGAGAGGTCTCGAATCGAGCTTCGATCTCGACGGCGGGACGGCATCGCCCAACGGTTCGTGGACCGGATCGCTCGGTGAAGACGAGGACCGTCGCGATGTCGACTTCGGCTACATCGGCTTCGGGTCGATCGGCGACCTGATCTGGCTCGACCAGAACCTCAACCGCGTGCAGGACCTCGGCGAAGACGGCCTCGGCGCGGTCGACGTCACCGTGACCTGGTTCGGTCCCGACGGAGTCGCTGGTGGTGGCGACGACATCAACTACACCGCGACCACCGACGTCGACGGCGCCTACCTCGTCGAGAACCTGCCATTCGGCGACTACTTGGTCACCGTTGACACGACGGATCTCCCCGCCGACTACGACAACGTGACCGATCCCGACGGCGGCGGCGACTCGACGTCGTTGACCTCGCTCGATGCAGGTACCCCCGACCGCCTCGACCAAGACTTCGGCTACGCCGGCGCCGGGTCGATCGGCGACACCGTTTATCTCGATCAAGACGGTGATGGCACACAAGATCCGGCCGAACCCGGCATCGCGACCGTCGTGGTCGAGCTCGTCCACTGGGGGCCCGACGGCGCTCCGGGCGGCGGCGACGACTCATCGTTCAGCACCATCACCGACGCCAACGGCAACTACTTGTTCGAGAACCTGCCCGGTGGCGAATACGTGGTGACCGTGACCGGCGGGATCGCTCTCGTCGACAACACGGAAGACCCCGACGGGCCGTCGCCGATCGGCGACTCGACGTCGAGCGTGACGCTGGTTGCCGGTGGCGACGATCTCGACCAAGACTTCGGCTACTTCGCCGACGCCGTACTCGGCGACACGGTCTGGCTCGACCTCAATGGCGACGGCGTCGTCGATCCCGGTGAGCCAGGGCTCAACGGTGTCGAGATCACGATCACGAGTGCGGCACTCCCGGGTGGTCTGACGACTACGACCGACGCCAATGGTGACTACATCTTCGACAAGATCCTGCCGAACGACGACTACACCGTTGCGGTTAATTCTGCGACGCTTCCCCCCGGCGTGACGCAGACGCACGACTTCGACGACCCAGCCAATCCGACCCCGACGACCCCGGGCAAGAGCATCACCCGGCTCACCGACTCCGATCTCGAGCAGGACTTCGGGTACCGAGGCGCAGGCGTCATCGGCGACACGGTCTGGCTCGACCTCGACGGCGACGGCACCGTCAACGGGCTCGAAGTCGGTCTCGAAGGCGCGAGCGTCACGCTCGAGTGGACACCGCCGAGCGGCCCCCCGGTCACGCTCACGACCACCACCGACGCAAACGGCAACTATCTGTTCGAGTACCTGCCCGACGGCGACTATGTCGTCACGGTCGACACGGCGAGCCTTCCTGCTGGCCTGTCTCCTACCGCCGACGCCGACGGCGTCAACACACCGAACACATCGGCCGTGGAGTTGAGCGATGTCACGTCGCGAGTTCGGCGAGACCAAGACTTTGGCTACAACGGCGGCGGCTCGATCGGCGACACCATCTGGTTCGACCGCGACCGCGACGGTGTCGTCGACGCCGACGAGTCCGGTCTCGGTGGCGTCACCGTCGAGCTGGTGTGGCAGAGCCCGACGGGTCCGCAGACCTTCACGACGATCACCACAGCTGACGGCAGCTACCTGTTCGACAACCTGCCGTCCGGCGACTACACGGTGAGCGTCGACACGGGGACGCTGCCGCCCGGGTTGGCGGCGACATTCGATGCCGACGGCGGCCTCGACGACACGAGTGCTCTGACCCTCGGCAACGGCGACGACGACCTCGATCAGGACTTCGGCTACGCCGGCGACGGGTCGCTCGGCGACACCGTCTTCCTCGACCTCGACGGCGACGGCGTTCAGGGTCTGAGCGAGCCTGGAGTCCCGGGCCAGACCGTGGAGGTGATCTGGGGCGGGCCCGACGGCGTGATCGGCGGCGGGGACGACGTTACGTACACGACGACGACCGACGTGAACGGCACATACACGTTCGACAACTTCCCGCCTGCCGAGTACACCGTCACCGTCGTCGGTGGCATCGTCGACTCAGCCAGCAACACCGCCGACCCCGGCGGGACCATCGGCGATTCGACCAACTCGATCACGCTCGCCGACGGTGAAGACAACCTCGATCAAGACTTCGGCTACCAGGGTCTCAACTCGATCGGCGACACCGTCTGGTACGACGTCGATGCCGACGGCCTCGACGGCGGCGCAGCGAGTGAACCGCGACTCGCTGGCGTCACGGTCGAAGTCGTGTGGTTCGGGGTCGACGGTGCGGCCGGTGGCGGTGACGACGTCGCGCTGCCCCTGGCCACGACCGATGCAAGCGGAATCTACGGCGTGTCGGGGCTCCCCGATGGCAGCTATTCGGTCACTGTCACCGGCGGCCTGCCCGCCGGCCTCGACGACAACACTGGCGATCCCGACGGTGGTGGCGACAGCACATCGGTGGTGACCGACCTCGGGGTCGGCGCGGTCGACCCCGTGGCCGATCTCGATCAGGACTTCGGATTCGCCGGTCGTGGTTCGATCGGCGACCGGGTCTGGCTCGATCTCGACGGCGACGGTCTGCAGGATCCTGATGAACCGGGCCTGGGAGGCGCCGAGGTCGCGCTCACCTGGGCTGGCCCCGATGGCACGCTCGGCACCGGAGACGACGTCACCTACCCCAGCCAGACGACGGGGCCCGATGGCGCCTACGTGTTCCCCGACCTCCCAGCGGGCGACTTCCGCGTCGACATCTCCGGCACGCCGCTCGGGCTCTTGCCGTCGGGTGACCCCGACGGGGGCGCGGACGACACGTCGCAGCTGGCCCTCGCCGTCGGTGAGACCAACCTCGATCAGGACTTCGGTTACGTGGGTGGAGTGCTCCCCCGCCTCCCGACCGGTGTCGGTGACACCATCTGGATCGATGTCGATGGCGACGGTGCCCAGGACCCGGGCGAACCCGGTGTTCCGGGAGTGTCCGTGACCATCACCTCGGGTGGTATCGACGGTGTTCTCGGCACTGGCGACGACATCGTGATCGTTCGCGAGACCGACCAGATCGGCGAGTACCTCCTGACCGGCATCCCGGCCGGTCCGACGTCGGTCAGCTATGACGTGAGCGATCTCCAGGCCGGCTACGTCCCGAACTCTGATCTCGATGGTGGCAGCCTCGTCGAGGCGACGGCCGTCCTCAGCGCCGGCGAGATCCGTCTCGACGTCGACTTCGGCATCGTCGGCGACGTCACGATCACCGGCACCGTGTGGATCGACCTCGACGCCGACGGGGTCATCGATCTCGGCGAACAGGGCATCCCGAACGTCGACGTCGAGGTCACCTGGAACGGTCCCGACGGGCCGATCACGACCACCGTGACCACCGATGCTGACGGTCGATGGGGCCTCACGGACATCCCACCGGGCGATTGGACGACGCAGGTCGTCACGTCGACCGTGCCCGACGGCCTCATACCGACCACGCCCACCGACGGCGCCGTCACTGTGCCGCCTGGTGGAACCGGCAACGTCGACAATGGCTTCGTGCCGCCGGGCTCGATCGGCGACACGGTGTTCAACGACCCCGACCGCAACGGCATCCAGGGACCCGGCGAGACCGGTGTGCCCAGCGTCGTCGTCATCCTCCTCGACGGTGACGGCAACGAAATCGACCGGACGACGACCGGTGGCGACGGGACCTACACCTTCGACGAACTCCCGCCTGGGGTCTACACCGTTCGCGTCGACTCGACGACCCTGCCCCCAGGCACCATCGTCGTCTCCGATGCCGCCGACCCGGTCAACAACGGGGAGACGACCGTGACACTCGGACCGGGCCAAGACCGGACCGACGTCGACTTTGGAGTCGCGTCGCCTCGCCTTCCGGTATCGGGCGCCAACACGATGGTGATCCTGCTCCTCGCAGGGCTCGCCCTTGCGATCGGAGTCTGGCTCTGGTCGGCTCGACGCCGACCTCGGGCGACGAGCAGCTGACAGAGCGGGCCGTGCTGCCTGAGCTGAGAGACACCTCGGTGGGTCGAGATCGCCCCGGCCTCGATGCGGTCAGCACCCTTCTCACTCGAGCGCTCAGACGCGTACGATCCAGTCGATGGGGAAGGGGTGGCCTCGGCAGCGTTGGTGGCGTCTCCTCGATCCGGCGGCCGCTGACGCAGAGGTCGAACGAACCTTCGACCATCTGCTCGACGTGGCGAACGGCGTCGATGGACCGACCGTCACGATCCGCTCTGACCGCCCGGACATTGCAACGCTCCTCGACCGTCACCGCATCACGACGCTCGTTCCGCTCGGGTCGGTGCCGCCCGCCCAACGCGAGTCACTGCTCGACCGCCAGCGCCGCATCGGCGCGAGTCAGCTCCGGATTCGCCACGCTGCGATCGACACGCTGGAGCTGCTCAACGCTGCGGGGATCGACACCCGAGTGCTCAAAGGCGTGGCCACCTGCGAACTCGACCACTCGACACCGCACACGCGGCAGGCGGGCGACGTCGACCTCGCAGTGGCACCCGACGACCTCCGTCGAGCGACCGAGCTCCTTGCGGCACAGGGATGTGTTGATCTACCGGCTCCGTTCGACCCGGTCCTCTGGTACGGCAGAGCGGTGGTACGACCCGACGGAGTCGAGATCGACCTGCACACACGGCTGTTCCGCCGGAGCCCCCTCGACCGGTCGCTCCTCGACGAGCCTGGCGAGCCGCTCCAGCGCGTGCCGGGCACGGCCATGTGTGCCGCTCGCCGCCTCGTACATGCCGCCGGGCACTTCCTCATCTCCCCACCCGGTACCCGTCGTATGAACGGCTTCCTCGACATCGGACGAATCGTTTCCCGCTCCGATCTTGATCTCGGGGAGGCTCAGCAGTTCGCGTCGGAGCTCGGGGTGGAGTCACTCGTCGGCGCCGGAATCCGCGTCGAGGCTGAGTTGAGCCGCCGAGGTCACGTGCTCGAGGAACTGCATCGCTGGAAGCAGCCCGACTGGCTCGAACGTCAGACGCGACTGGTACCGCACCGACGGATGATGCTCGATCACCTCGGTCGCTACCGCGAGGTGGCGCCTGGCCATCGCCTCGCTTATCTGCCGGCGTGGCTGCTCCCCAGCCGACGACAGCAGCGATTGCTCGCCGAGTCGGTCCGAGCTTCGGTTACGAGAATCACGACGCGACTCAGTCTGACAGGATCACCCCGATGATCGAGGTGGAGAACGACGAGATCTTCGTCGCGATCGCGGCGTACCGCGAGCCCGAGCTCCGTCGGACGATCGAGCACTGCATCGCGATGGCTGAGCGCCCTCATCGCCTCCGTTTCGGCGTGTGTCTGCAATACGAACTCGACGGACCACCCGAGGTTCGCCCAGAGTGCATCGACGACGTCGACGCCGAGATCCGCATGGAGGCTCACCACTGGACCGAGAGCAAGGGCGGGTGTTGGGCGCGTGAACGGACCCAGCGGCTCTACGAAGGTGAGGCGTACACGCTGCAGATCGACTCACACATGCGCATGGCGCCAGCGTGGGATCGCACCCTCATCGACGAGATGCGTTCACTGCCGAGCGACAAGCCGCTGATCACCGGCCACTGCCCGCTCTACGACGTGGTCGACGGGGCCGACGCCATCCCCAGCGCGGCGACCGTGCCCGTCACGATCTTCGAGCGGATCTCCGACGAGGGATGGATCTGGCACCCTGGTATCGACCGCCCTGAGGAGCCTGCACATCGTCGTCCGACCAGAGCCGTCTCGGGCATGTTCGTGTTCACGCTCGGCTCGTGGAACACCGAAGTGCATCAAGACCCCGAGCATCTCTACACCGGCGAGGAACTGGCGCTCACGATCAGGTCATTCACCCACGGCTACGACCTCTGGAATCCGCCTGAGGTCGTCGCCTGGCACCGACACCACCCCGAAGGCAACCGCAAGTTCATCTACGACGGGGACAAGGCCGAGGTCTCGGCACGCCATCGACGCGCGTGTGAGCGACTCCGAGTGTTGCATCGTGGTGACCCTGACCGGATTCTGGGGCCGTTCGGTGTCGGCACCGCCCGATCGGTTGCCGAGTACCACGCCTGGGCGGGGCTCGACGCCGACGCGTGGACCGTGACCGACGACGCCCGAAATGGGGTCACCCCGCCGCAGTTCAGTCCGTCGTGGTGACCGACGATCGACCGTCGGCGAATCGTCGAAGCGACGCATACCGATCGAACATGCTGAGCAGTTCGCCGCAGTAGTCGAGCGCTGCATCGTCGGGGGCCGCTCCGGTCGGTTCCCACGGGGTGTAGCGCTGCTTGTACCAGAGCTCCTTGCCATCGCGGCCGAAGACCGGCTGGCAGTAGTGGATGATCGGGGCGTCGCCGACGACCTCGTCGGGCCACGGCATCCACGCGGCGAGCATGTCGAGCTCACACTGGAGCCCGTACTCGGCCAGGACGATCGGGAGCGCGAACATGTCGCTCTCCCAGGCCCCGGTCTCGGCTCGGATGCGAGCCGTGAGTTCGATCCATCGATCGATGATCCGTCGGAGATCGGAGGTGTGGATGAGCAGCGGCCACGTGACCCGTTGGAGCGACTTGCCGATTCCCGGTGTGATCGATTCGGCGACCTCGAGCCAGCGCCCGTTCCACTGCAGGTCCCACCAGAGTTGGCCGATGGGTCGCTCGGGGTCAGCGTGCCGATCGAGGGGAGCCCGGAAGGCGAAATCGCAATCGAGGATCAGCACGGTGCCGACCGGTCGTTCGTGTTCGAGCCACTCCGACAGCGAGTGCAACCGGTTGAAGCCGGTGTAGTCGGATGTGAGGCGCGGATGGGTGTTGGACGCAGACGTGGTGACGACCCGCGCTGTCCGGTGCGTCGGAGGTTGCTCACCATTCGGTGTCCCGACCAGGCGAATGAGTTCGCCGGGCATCCCCGACCGGACCCAGGTGTGTTCGAGAAACTCGGTCTGCCACGTGCCGTAGGGGTTGGTGTCGGTACACACCACGGAATACAGCGGACCGTGGGGGTCGTACGCAGTCGCAGGGTGTGCTTCGGTCATACGGCTGCCTCCGGCCACTCGCGTAACCACGCGAGCACATCGGGCGAGATCGCGTAGCCGACCCGGTTCCACGAGAAGCAGCCCTCGTTGGTCTCGAGGAACTCACCGTCGACGAAGGTCGGCCCGTCGGGCGTGAAGTCAGCGGTGAACAGGAACCGTTCGTTCGGATCGCGCAGCAGCCGCTGACGCTGGATCATCCCCGTGAAGGTCGAGCCGATCGTGCCGACGAACGACGTCGCCCTCGTGGCGAGTTCCTGGGTGATCAGCCCCAGCACGTTGTCTTCGTGACGCGGCAACGCGAGAAACTCATCACGGTGGTCGCGCAGGATGAGGTCGTTGGCGAACACGATGTCGCGGAATCGTCGCCGCAGCGGGTCGAAGAGCTCGTCGGCGCCGTCGACTTCGCTGCACACGAGGAGGCGCTCGTCGGTCGGGAGGACCGATGCGACGGTCCGTGCCACGTCGTCGGGCGTGACGTCGCCGTAGACGGGGATGCCGACCGTGAGATCGGAGCGTCGGAGATGGAGCGCGTGGTACCGGCCGAGGTCACGAGCGATGCGAGCCCCGAGTCGGACGTACGGGCGCCTCGGGCGAACGCCGCGGATGACTGCATGCAGCTGCCGACGCCGGGCGGGTGGGGCGAAGAAGAAGTAGGAGTAGAAGCTCAACGGCCGGCCGTCGATGCGAACGAGCGGGGCATCGGAAGCCGGTGGGCGAACGAACGACGTCCGCCCGTTGGCGAAGTCGAGCAGTTGCTGGTCAGTCGTGTCGATGTCGTCGCCGACCACGCACACCTTCTGGGTGAAAGCGGTCCAATCGAACGTGTCGCATCGGAGTGCTTCGACGTCGGCTGCCTCATCAGGGTGCACGATCTCGACCGGGAGTTCGAGCAGGTCGAGCAGCGTGGCAGGGCGGCCCACGTCGGCGTCAGCGATCGAGGACCGCGGCGCACCGGGCACCGGTTCGCCGAACGGCAGGAGCAGTTTCCGGTCGGTGAGGTGAGCGAGCCCGACCGCGATCTCGACGCCCATCCGGATGTTGGTGAGCAGCCCGACGTCGCGCCGGAGTTGGAGAGCGCCGGCGGTCATCCGTCGTCTGCAGGGGGCCGAACGGACTCGGGAATCGACTCGAGGTCGCCTGCGGCGATGGCCTGATCGACGAGGTGTCGGTACGAGACGTTCCAATCGACCGGCTGGTAGTGGAGGAACAGCGAGCAGTAGGCGCGGCCTCGCATCGGGGTCGGACGCCCGTGGGGGCAGCGGGCGCTCTCGTAGAGGAGCATCTCGCCCTCCTCGAGTACGACGTCGTGCTCGTTGCCCTGGAGGTCTCGGATCCAGAGCGGCCATGGCTCGTCGGTGTCGTGAGCGATGTGAACGATGGACGAGATGACGTGGGTGTCGAGGCGGTCGGTGTGAGGGTGCAGTGACTGGCCATCCCGATAGACCCGGAGCCCGTAGGCGGCCGTCGGCACCAGCTCTTGGCCGCACCATTCCTCGTGGATCGATTGGAGTGCCAACTGGAACGAGTGTTTGATGTCGTCGATGTCGATGAAGTCGGGGCTGCCGTCGGGCAGGTAGTCCACGTCGACCAGCTCCTCGAAGCGCTGGTCGAGGCGCTCGTCGTACACCTTGCGGAGTGCGCGATGGACTGCAGCGGGCGTTGCGACCTTGGCGAATCCGGTGTCGGTGAAGCTCGGCGTGAAGCGCTCGGTGAGATTGGTGCGCGTGATGCGATCCATCGGTGGCACGGCGAACTCATGATCGCCATCGTGGAACCAACCGTTGAACGTGAACCGCGTGGTGCCGCGCTCGGTCGGGTCGCCGGTGACGTGTACCGGCCTGACCTCGTGGAACGCGGTGCTCGGGAAGAACACGATCGTGTTGTCGGTCGGGTCGATCGTCTGGAACGTGTCGGCTCGCTGAACGGCACCGTGTTCATCGATGTACTGGTCGTACAGTCGAAGTTCGCCTCCCTCGAAACGCTTCGGCTGTTCGTGGAAGTAGTAGACGTAGCTGAGCCGGCGGCTCGAGCTGTCACGCCACGGTTCGCCGAGGTCGGTGTGGATGTCGAAGAAGTCGCTGTTCTGATGAGCGGTGATCTGGCGTTCGATGCGGCCCAGCTGGAATCGAGCGACTCCGGTCTCTCGACGGGCGTGGGGCAGGATCGCCTCGAGCCGGTCGGCGAAGATACCGAACACGTCATCGTCGGGGGTCGACACGGCGGCGCTGCGAATCGTGGCGTCGGTGGACCGCGCCTCACCGCCGGGCCGTTCGATGCTGGCGGGGGCGAACTCGATGCGTGTGGTCACGAGTTCGAGGAGTCGGGCGTGGTCGTCGCCCGACAGGAACTCATCGAGTACGAGGTAGGGAACCTGCTGGACCTTCATGCGGCAACCACCAACTGGTCGGCGAGGTTCAAGATCGCGTGAGCGGTGTGGTGGGCGTCGGGCCGGACGCTGCGCTGAGCGACGCCGGTACGGGCGACGGCCGCCACAGCTGCTGCCGCGCGGGCGGGGTGGATGTCGGCGATCACGGTGTTGTCGAGTAGGTCGAGTGCCGCATGGGCGGGTGCGACGGGTTGGGGGGCGAACGTCGAGCGTTCGACGTAGTTGGTCAGCAGCAGCAATCCGGGCGGAACTGGTTGGGCGGCGACCTCGCCCAGCGATGTGGGGTCGATCAGCCGACGTCCGTTGCGCTCCCGTATCTGGAGCGCGCGGGGGTAGGGGGCGATCATGCCCGTGGAATCGATGCGGGCGTACTCGTCGGACAGGTACCTCGCACCCGCCCGGACCAGCGCCTGGACGAGCGACGACTTGCCGGCGTGGGAGCGACCCGGGATGACGATGGCCGAGCCACCCCACTCCACTGCGCCAGCGTGGACGAACACATCGTCGATCGCGTGAAGCGCAATCGTGAGATGTACATCGTCGACGATGTCTTCGACCGTCGACCCGATGATTTCGACCGCCGCATCACGAAGCGGGTCGGCACGGACGAACCCGTCGGCGGTCTGGCGGTAGTGAGCTGTCGGAGGGCTCTGGGGCTGGCCGTCCAGGGCGAACTCGATCTGCTGGCACAGGTCGCGGAGGTGGCGACTGTCGAGGTCGAATCCGATCACACCGCCGCCGACGAAGCGGAGAGGGCTGCTTGCCGTCATCGGCCGAGGCGATCGATGGGCGCGGTCAGCGGCCGATCAGGGTGACGGCAGCGGTGACGGCGCAAACGGTGCTGGTGTAGTCGGTGCTGGCGTCGGCGGAGTGAATGTCGGTGCTGGTGTAGTCGGTGCTGGCGTCGGCGGGCCCACGGTCGGTGCCGGTGTCGACGGCGGGCCCACGGTCGGTGCCGGCGTCGACGGTGGGCCGGTCGGTGCCGGTGTCGACGGTGGGCCGGTCGGTGCCGGTGTCGGCGCTGGGCCCACGGTCGGTGCCGGTGTCGGCGCGGGGGTTGACGGGGTGACACCGCCGGAGCCAGCGGAATCGGGTGACGGCGTACCGATGGTCTCGACGATCGGGAGCGCAGCGAGCGAGGCTGCGCCAGCCCCGTAGAGCTTGAGGAGCTCGCGCCGACCGAGATGGCCGGCACGCGGAATCATCAGCTCGATCAGGTCGGCCTCGGCGAGTTCGTCGAGCGCGAGCCACACGGTGTCGTCGCTCGCTGGCCCCAGGCCGGCGGCGTCGAGCGCTTCCTTGATCGACTCGATCGTGTGGTCGCCGTCGCACAGCTCGAAGACGAGCGCTGCGCTGGCGTTGAGGGCGGTCGCCTCGCTTCGATCAGGATTGAGGACGAGGACTTCGTCGTGAACCGACTCGACGACGAGACCGTCCCGCTGCTTGGCGACCATGTTGGATTCCCTCCGCTTCGAGTTCGGTGGCGCCCGAACGAGCGCAACTGTAGCACCGGCACATCGTTGCCGGTTTCGCATTCCTTGCCGCGGTGTCGGCAGCTAGCCTCCGCGCCATGTCTACGGGCCGCGGACGGGTGCCGACCGATGTCGCTCCGGCGCGCCATTGGCGGGTGGCGTCGGTCGACCTGGTGTCGCGCGATGTGTGGGATGTCGCATTGCTCGACGTGGTCGCCCCCGGGGTGCACGTGGTGGACCATCTCGCCTCGGGCGATGCGGGGCCCGGCTACGAGGCCGCCCGCGCCTTCCGACCCGACGCAACGTGGTGGGGTGGTCGACCGACATCTGGCGATGAGAGCTCGCAGCGTTGCCATCTCGGTGTCGAGTTCGACCGACCCACGGTTCCGAGTTCGATCGCACTCACGCATGCGGCCGGCCCACACCGAGCGAGGCGTGTCGTCGTCGAGGCGAGCGACGACGGCAAGAGTTGGCGCAAGATCGAGGCCGTTGATCTGGGCGGTCGCAACGACCGAGCGGGTCGACCGATGCCGCTCTTCTACGCACCGGTGGACGTCCCGTCGGCGCCCGCTTGGCGACTGGTCGCCTCGACCGGTGGTTCCGACTTCGCTTGGGACGTCAACCGCGTGCGGCTGCTCCGGGCCGGCGTTGAGCTCGACGTGGCGCTCTCGTCGAGCGGTGATGCCGGCGCTGCCTACGGGATTGCGAACGTCTTGAGCGACTCGACCGAGTACTGGGGTGGGCGCGCCGATGTCGACGGGACCTTCCACATCACGATCAAGCCGTCCGCCGACGCGTTCGACGACTTCATCGAGCTCGATCGGATCATCCTCGATCAGTCCGATGCCCACTGGGTCTCGTCAGTCACCATCGAGCGCAGGACCGACGACGGCGACTGGATTGCGTGGCGCGAGCTCGGCGGACTGCGCCCCGGGGTGAACGACCTCCTGCTCGGCGTGCAGCCCCGTCGGATCGCGTCCGAGACTCAGCCGGCGCCCGTGCGTTCTGCGCATCAGTTCGGACCCTTCGACGATCGTCGGATCCTCGTGTTGATCGCTGCGTACCGTGACCCCGAGGTGTTCGAAACGGTAAGGAGTGCGTTGGCGCAGGCCGCCTACCCCGAGCACGTCAGGTTCGGGATCTGTCTCCAGTACGACGACGACACCGAGCAGGTCCTCGACCGCTGGGGCGATGATCCCCGGTTCCGAGTCGATGCGGTGCACCACAGTGAGTCGCAGGGCTGCTGTTGGGCTCGCCATCGCACCTTCTCGCTCTTCGATGATGAGCCGTACCTGTTGCAGATCGACGCCCACATGCGGTTCGCCGCTCGATGGGATGTCCGGTACATCGAGATGCTCGAGTCGCTCGAGAACGACCTCGCCGTCCTGTCGTCCTATCCGTCTCGCTACACCGTCGCCGACAACGGGAGCGTCGAGTACGACATGGTGGCGGGTGCGCAACGGCTCTACGTCGACGAGGTACACCCGGACCTCACGACGACGCAGAAGACCGCGCCGCTCGCCGACACGTCGCAGCCGGAACCCTCGCCGATGCTGGCGGCCGGTCAGATCTTCACTCGGGGTCGCTTCTGTCGAGATGTCGCGTACGACCCCGACATCTACTTCTCTGGCGAGGAGATCAGTCTGTCGGCCCGAGCGTTCACATCGGGCTACGACCTCTACGCTCCGACCGAGAACCTCGTCTGGCACTTGTATCAACACGAACAGCCGAAGCACTGGGAAGACCACCGCGATCACACTGGACGACATCAGGCTGCGGTCGAGCGGCTGCGGACGCTCTTCCAGGGAGATCACACGGAGTTGGGTGCCTACGGATTGGGCACCGAACGTTCGCTGGCGGCGTTCGAAGAGTATGCGGAGATCCGCCTCGGAGCCCAGCGCGTCGGGAGCGACGGCTCCGTCATCGTCACCATCGACGGCGAGATCATCCCGCCGCGAGACGACTACGAGGTGTTCGTCGTCGTCTTCCTCGACCGTGACGGCGCGGAAGTTGATCGTCGCGAACTGCGTGCGCCCGACGTGCTCGACCTCACTCGTGACGCCGTCTCGCTGCGCGACATTCCAGCGACAGCAGCCGACTACCTGTTGCTGCCGGTCACGCGCAGCGGAGCCGTTGGGGAGATCGCGGTGTCCCCTGTCCCGGTCGACGGGCGTGGTGCCAAGCGGCGGTCGAGTAGGTGAGTCTGACTGACCGACCCGTGCTGGTCACGGGCGCAGGCGGCTTCATCGGCGGTCACCTGGTGGCCGATCTGATCGGCGATGGCCACCGCGTCCGAGCGGTCGACCTCAAGCCGCTCGACCGGTGGTACCAGATACACGAGGCGGCGGAGAACGTCGTCGCCGACCTGCGGTTGCGCGAACCGGCGTTCTCCGCCGTTGCGGGTGTCGGGAGCGTCTACAACCTCGCCTGCAACATGGGCGGCATGGGCTTCATCGAGGCGAACAAGGCGGCGTGCATGGTGAACGTCCTGATCGACACGCACCTGCTCGAGGCGTCCCGCAACGAGGGCCTCGATGCGTTCTTCTACGCCTCGACGGCCTGCGTCTACCCGTCGTACCTACAGGATGATCCAGCCGTCAGGGCCTTGCGCGAAGGTGACACGTACCCCGCCGACCCCGAAGACGGATACGGATGGCAGAAGTTGTTCGGCGAGCGGCTCTGCACGAACTTCGGCGAGGACTACGGCGTGCCGGTGCGCGTCGGCCGATACCACAACGTGTACGGGCCACAGGGAACCTGGCGAGGCGGGCGCGAGAAGGCGCCAGCAGCGGTGTGCCGCAAGGTCGCCGAGGCGGTGGCGTCGGGCCGGCACGAGATCGAGATCTGGGGTGACGGCGAACAGACGCGGAGCTTCACGTTCGTCGACGACGGGGTGCGGGGGACCCGCCTGCTCGCTGCAAGCGACGTCGAGCAACCGCTGAACATCGGCAGCTCGGAGATGGTCACGATCAATCAGCTGGTCGATCTGGTGTCGGAAATCGCGGGCGTCGAGCTCGATCGACGGCACGATCTCTCGGCGCCGCAGGGAGTCCGGGGTCGCAACAGCGACAACACCGAGATTCAGGCTCGTCTGGGTTGGGTGCCGTCGATCGGCTTACGGGAAGGGCTCGAGCGCACCTACGAGTGGGTGGCGGGCGAGGTTCTGCGCGCTGCGATCTGAGCCCGCTTCACTCCCACGGGCGGCTGCGTTCGAGAAAGCGCCAGAGCGCCTGCGCTCGTTCGACGGGGAAGTAGTTGAGCCGGATGTGGGCCGATGTGGTCGTTTCGATCTGTTGCAGGGTGTCGGCGATGCGTCGATCGGGCTGGACCAACTGGGCGAAGCCCGGAATCATCACACCTCGTTCGAGCATGAGTCCGATGGCGACGTCGTCGGGAAAGCTCCACGGTGCCGTGTTGCGTTGCTCGAGGAGCGACTGAGCCTCGCCCGAGTTCAGGAAGAATCCGGCTCCCGACACGAAGGTGTTACCGGGGTAGTCGGTGAGGTCGTCAAGCGATCGCACAGCCCGATCAGGCCCGACGCGTCTGTGGCGGATGAGGTCGGCCCGGAGTGCATCGGCCCACACCCATGCCCCGGAGTAACCGATGTCATCGGTCGACTGGACGTGCTGGTCGAACGCGCCGAGCTTCACCATGCTGCTCAGGTTCGTTCTGAAGAACACGTCGTATTGCCCGGCCAGCACGTCGAGCGCATGCAGTGTCTTGCTGAGCACACTCGGCACCCCCGCAGACTGGTGGCGTTGGTCGAGGAGGTCGTCGAAGTTGGTTCGCGGATCCTCGATCACGTGGTCGGCGACGTGCTGATACGGCTCGGATGGTTGTCGACGCTCCTTCAGGAGGAAGACATCGATGTGTGAGACATGCGCATCGGTGTGCCGGATCAACTCGGTCCAGTAGCTCGCGACATAGTGGCGGTACACCGGCTGATTCAGTGCCGAGATCACGAGGATCGCAACTCGCTTCACGGCAGCTCGGTGTGCATCGGGTAGCCGAACCAGTCGAAGTCCTGGGCATACACGCAGTTGGCCACAGTGAGGCTCTCGGGCGTGAAGTAGTCGGCGAGGATCTTTGGTTCGTATGGCCGTGGGGTGAGTCTGCCGGCGACGTGCCATCGTTCGAGCAGCGGCGCGAGCTCTGCTTCGAGGTGCTCGAAGCGCACGATCTCGATCGAGTCGTCGCGTGCGTCGGCTGCGTCGGCGAGGAAGTGCCATTGGGGCCGGAGGTGGACGAGCAGGTTGGTGTGCCGCTGGTCGGCGAGCGATGCGTACTGGTGCCACTCGTGGTTGAGATCGAGCGGGATCGCAGCGATGAGATCGTCGAACGTCGCAAATCGTTGCACGTGCGAGCCGGAGCCGCCGACCATCGTGCGCCAATGAAACTCCGAGATCAGACGCTGATACGGATCGCGCACGGTGGCGAACCGAGCGAACTGCTCGAACTCGTACCCTGAGAGTTCGCCGAGCTCACTCCAGGTGAGGTGTTGGAGTTCGACGTGGTGACCGTTGCGTACGACTTGTCCGTACCAGTGGGCGTTGTCCAACTCGAAGTCTCCGGCGTCACGGAACAGTTGGCCGATCGATGTTCCAGCAGTTTTCGGTATGTGAAGATGGACGACGCGATGGTGGCGATGAACAGGCACGGTGGGGGCTTTCAAGGGTTGAGCGGAGACTAGACCGATGCCGTCGTCGTCCGACCCGCCCGTCTTCATTCACATCAACAAGACCGCAGGGACGAGCATCGTCGAGTCCGCCGGCAGCCACATCGTGCACGCCGGACATCGGTCGGCGAGAGACTGGGTCGCAGAGCAGGGGCGTGGCGGGTCGCTGTTCAGCGTCGTCCGTCATCCGTACGAGCGGGTGCGCTCGGAGTACACGTATCGACGGCGCCGGTGGAAGGACGGCGAGTCGCACCCGCACTTCGCGAATCTGAGATTGCCCTTCGATCAATGGGTGCACCAGACGTTCGTCGGCGACGCCTTCAGGACCCGGGGGTTCTTCGAGCGCACTGGTGTCGAGTTCACCGAGGCCAACATGGTCGACGACGTGTTGATCTGGTTCCACTCTCAATCGAGCTGGTTGTGTGATCGGGACGGGCAGGTGCTGGTCGACGAGGTGCTTCATGTCGAGCGGCTCACCGACGAGTGGCCCGCGTTCTGCCGTCGCCACGGGTTCGATGCGCCGCTGGCTCATGCCAATGCGTCGCCGCCGTCGGGGCGCGTCACCGAGAGATTCACCGACGAGGTCCGAGCGATCATTGCTGACTACTACGCCGAGGACTTCGAGCGGTTCGGCTACGAACCCTGAGCGTCAGCTGCGGTCGAGGCGGCCGAGGATCTCGCGGAACGCGTCGGCATCGTCGGGGCCGTTGACGGGCACCGAGAACTCGACCCGATCGAGTCGTGAGGCGAACCGCTCGTTGAGTTTGTCGGCGATCTGGTCGTAGGTGCCGATCGTGGCGACCCTGTGGAGCATCTCGTCATCGACCAAGTCGGGCAGCTCCTCCCACCGCCCAGCCCGGCTGTACTCCGACGCTTCGCGAGCGCGGTCTTCCCAACCGTGGATGGCGAAGGCCCGGCGGTACGACGGGGTCGAGAGGTAGAAGGCGCATCGGGCGCGAACGGTGCGGACGACCCGCTCGAGCTTCGCTTCGTCGGGTGCCGTGCCGATGAGTGGCTTGAGGCACACCTCGATCTCGTCGACGTCGCGTCCCGTGCGGGCGGCGCCGCGGGCGAGGTTCGGGAGCACTTCCTCGTCGATGTACTTCGGGGTGACGACAGGGTGCAGCCGCACACCGTCGGCGCATTCACCGGCCACCGCAGTCATGTTCGGACCGATGGCGGCGATGTGGATGGGGATGTCGGGGTGATCGATCGGGCCGGGGTCGAACAGCGGCACCATCAGGTCGAGCCGGTAGTGGTCGCTGTCGAACTCGAGCGGGACCCGCTCCTGCCAGCACCGCCACACCGCCCGCATCGCGCCGACGTAGTCGCGCATCCACGGGGCGGGGGCCGACCACTCGGCCCCGTAGCGGCGCTGGATGTGTGCCCGGACCTGGGTTCCGAGCCCCAGCAGGAAGCGACCACCGGTCAGCTTCGACAGCGACCACGCCGACATCGCCGTGACCGTGGGCGAGCGAGGGAATGCCATCGCGACCGACGTGCCGAGTTGGATTCGCTCGGTCGTGGTGGCGCCGAGCGCCATCATCTGGAACGGGTCATCCTTGGTCTCCTCGACCAACACGGCGTCGAGACCGACCTCCTCTGCAAGCGCAGCGAGCCGAGCGAACTCCCGGATGTCGAGCGGAGTGTCAGGTTCCCGTAGCCCCGGATCGAGCTTGCCGAGTGGCAACAACGTCTCGACCTGCATGCACCTGACGATATGTAGATCAGTAGCGGTTCTTCGTGTCGTGCTGACGCACCGCTAACACGTCGAGGGCTTTTCGACGATGCTGGGTCGAGGCCTCAGGGCTCTGCGACCACCGAGATCTGAGGAATGTAAACGAGTTCCATTTCGATGCGCTCGCCGCGGGCTTCAGCCAGCGCTGCAGCCAACTCATCGGGGTTCTCGCTGAGTTCGGTTCCTGTGACGACGATGGTGATTCGTTTGGGGGACTGCTTCGGGTCGACCTCAATCTGCTCAACGCGGAGCGTGCTGTCCCACTGGGCCACTTCGCGGGCTGCATCAGCGGTGAAGATTGAACGCTGCAGCTTGGTCCTGGTGTTGGTTGCCAATGGCACTGCCATCACCAGAACTGCGGCGACGGCCATCACGATTGCGAGGGATTGCTGACGAATGCGTTTGCGCGGCGCGATGAACCCAGCGAGCGCAAACGTGATCCCGGCTGCGAGCGCGATCGCTGCGAAGTTGGTGAGGAACAACAGCATTGCGCCGCGCGCCAGGTCGCTGCGGTCTGCTGCGAGTGTCACTCCGACCGACGCCAGCGGTGGAACGAGAGCGACCGCAATGCCAACGCCCGGTAGGGCGGATCCTGCCTCGCTGCGAACGGTCACGTATGCGCCGGCAGCCCCGGCCAAAATGGCAATGCCGAGGTCGGCAAAGTTCGGAGCGGTTCTTGCCATGACCTCGGCCGGTATGGGTGTATCTGAGCCGACGCGCGGGATGAGCAGAGCCCAAAACCATCCCATGAAGATCCCGATAGCAGCACCTGAAGCCACGATCGTGAAGGATGTGAGAAGGCGCGTGGTCCACGCCTGCACGAGAGCTGCGGCGTAGGCCATGATCGGTGTCATGAGGGGCGCAACGAGCATTGCGCCGATGACGACGGCGGTGCTGTCGTTCATCAGTCCGAGTGCCGCAATCGACGACGAGAACACCATCAGCGCGGTGAACCGGAACAGATACGGCACTCGGCGGTCACCTTCGAAGAACAGATCATCGAGGATCGCAGCCCGTTGTGCGGGATCGAGATCTCGTCCAATCACACTGCTTGGTCTCCCAGTTTCCGTCACGTGAGAGGCGTCTGCTGTTCCTCGACTGTCGTTTGCTGGCACATCGCTCACCATAGTGTTCAGACCAAGGCTGGATGCACGGCGAGCGCTCCTCAACTCACGACCCCTTTCGCGTCAGGTTCGCCGGTGCCAGTCCCCCGAGTGGGGGATTGGCACAATTCGATCAGCCCAGGTCAGAGGGTCTGTCGGGCTGGTTGGGGTGGAGGGTGTTCACGCGGTTCGATCGGTTTGTTCACACGACCAACGGTGCCACTCAGGGGGCTGTTCGTCCTCGGCGTGATGACCGGGCCGCCGAGCAACGAACGAGGGTGCCCATGGTCGGCATCAGTTCACAATTGGCCCATTCGATTTCGAGGACGAGGCGGCCGGCATGCGAACTCGCCTGGCCGCTCTTCGTCGCGTGACGCCTTCATCGACGCTGGCATCGGTTTCGGAGCCGTGGTTGATTCGTCGAGCAGCACTTCTCCGGAGCGTCGGCCGCGAGGACTCGGCTGGCGTCGCCGAGAAGCACGTGTGGGTCCTTCTTGGCTGCTCAGGCACCGCAACGATCTCGTCGGTGGCACCCGATTACCTGACTGACCTCTGGTGCTCGCTGATATGCGACCCTGGTCACGAAAACAGGGGACGGGCCTGCTCGGCCAGCTACGTCGCCCAGGTCCGGTCCACACTGCGGGTCGCTCTGGGGTGTCTCGAGGCGAGAGGCGTGAACGCCCAGAACCCGGTTGGACGGGACACGTTCCCTCCCCAGCAGCGAGGCCCGAAGCCGAGCGTCAGGTCCCGTACTGCCCAGTTGGAGTTCGAGTCCTCTGACCTCGCCGATCCGAGCGACGCAGGTCTCGAAACTCGTGCACTGGATTCGCCGCACCAGCTGCAAAACCCCTGGTAGGTGGGCAAAGTCTTGAGTGGAGCTGGGGAGAATCGAACTCCCGTCCATCAGCCGGTGCACGAACCCGCTACGACCATTCCCGACTCTGAGCCTGACGCGAGCTCACCGGCGGGTCGGAGTCCGCACGAGGCGGACCACGCTCGAGCTTTCCCGAGAGTCAGCGGTCTTTCCAGCTGTCAGCGGTCTTTCTCGCCGTCATCCCTCACTTCTGTTGCCGGGCTGTGATGGAGTGGCCCCGTGCGCCATTTCTGGTCACGATGACTCTTCACTCACCTGAAAATCAGGCGGCGAGAGCGAACTGCTCATCGGCAATTCTGTTGGTTGCCCCGTTTTGAGAGTCTGAGCAACTCTGGTCGCAGACTCGAACAGCGTCACTGACGTCGAAACCAGTCAGCCCCGTGATCGATATGTGCCTCCAGTCTACCGCCGGACGGTCGTCGGCGCCGAGCGGGTTTCCCGCTCCTGGTGTTCCACTTCCGAACTATGGTCGAGAACGTGCAGCTCGGTGCCTTTTCCATGTCGTTGAACGTCGCTGACCTCGAGGCCTCGGCAGCGTTCTACGAGAAGCTCGGCTTCTCGAGCCTCGGTGGTGACTCGAGCGGCGGCTACCTGATGATGAAGTCGGGCGACACGGTGATCGGCTTGTTCCAAGGGCACATCCCAGCGAACACACTCACGTTCAACCCCGGGTGGACACCGTCGGCCACCGAGATCGAGGGGGAGTGGGACGACATCCGATCGATCCAGTCGACGCTCGACGACGCCGGGATCGAACTCGTCGAGCGATGCGAGGCTGATGGAGAGGGGCCAGCCCACATCGTGCTGCTCGACCCCGACCGCAATGCGATCCTGATCGATCAGCACCGCTGAACGAGAACGGTCTCGCTACCAGCCGTCGCCGTACTTGGCGGCGCGGTTGATGGCTGACTGCATCTCCAGATCGGCGTCACGCTCGGCGAGTGTCTGGCGCTTGTCGCCCTTGGTGCGACCCTTTGCGAGGGCCAGCTCGACCTTCGCTCGCCCGTTCTTCCAGTAGAGCCGGAGTGGGATGATCGTGAGACCGGTACCCATGGTCCGGCGGTCGAGGACCTCGATCTCGGCGCGGTTGAGCAGCAGCTTGCGCACCCGGTCGGGGTCATGGGCGCCGAACCCGACGGCATTCGTGTAGGGCGGGATGTGGACACCGTCGAGCCAGGCCTCACCACGACGGATCGACGCAAATGCGTCGGCCAGTTGGGCATTGCCCTCCCGCAGCGACTTCACCTCCGAGCCGCTGAGCACCATTCCGGCCTCGTAGGTGTCGAGGATGTCGTAGTCCCGCCGCGCGCGCTTGTTGGAGGCGATCAGCTTGGTGCCGTCGCCGCCCTGCGGTTTCGCCTTCTTGCCCTTCTTCGCCATTCGTGATCGTCCCCCGGGGTGGGCCTGCGATCGTAGGCCCCGTGGTGCCGCAGACCACCATGCGTTCCACCCGGTGCAGTCGCAGCGAGGCCAGTACCCTCGCCGGCGTGTTCGAGATCAGCCGTGACGCCTACGACCAGATGGTCGCCTTGGCCTACAGCGAGTATCCGCTCGAGATGTGCGGGCTGGTTGCGGGACCGCTGGCCGAGGCCGGAGGTCCGGGCGGCGACGGCCGGATCTTCTACCCGTGTCGCAACACCGAGCAGTCGGCCCGCGTGTACACGATCGACCCGCGTGATCACATGGCCGCCGAAGACGACGCCGACGATCGCGGCTGGGAGATCAACTGCGTCGTGCACTCTCACACCCACTCCGAGCCGTATCCGAGTCAGACCGACATCGCCGCAGCCGTCGACCCGAACTGGCACTACGTGATCGTCAGCCTGAAGCGAGAGTCGCCCGAGGTTCGCAGCTATCGGATCGTCGACGGCGAGGTTCAACCCGAACCCCTCGACGTCACCTGAGCTGCACCGTTGCCCCTGACCTGGGGTCTTGGGCAGCGTGGTGACCCTCCGAAGCGGGCTGGGTAGATTGTCGATGTCTCGGATCGGATTTGTCGGAATGCGTCGCCGATCCGAGGTGTTGTGCAATCCGAGGTGAATCCCCGATGACCATGTTCGCTCCCCCCATGCCGACGATGCTCCATGCGTCGGTGCTCGACATGATCGGCAACACGCCGATGGTCGACGTGTCGAACCTGTCGCCGAACCCCGACGTCCGCATCCTCGCCAAGATGGAGATGCAGAACCCCTTCGGGTCGGTGAAGGATCGCATCGCCAAGCGGATGATCGAGTCGGCCGAGGCCGATGGCCGCCTCCAGCCAGGCCAGACCATCCTCGAGCCGTCGTCGGGCAACACCGGCATCGCACTCGCTGCCATCGCCCGTCTCAAAGGGCACCCGATCAAGATCATGATGCCCGAGTCGGTGTCGGTCGAGCGTCGTCAGATGCTCGAGATCTTCGGTGCCGAGATCATGCTCACGCCCGGCCCCGAGGGCTCGAATGGCGCGGTCGCTCGAGCGAAGGAGCTCGCAGCGCAGCACCCCGAGTGGTACTTCCCGTATCAGTACGCCAACGACTCGAACCCACGCGCACACTACGAGGGCACGGGCCCCGAGATCATCCGTGACGCTCCCGAGATCACGCACTTCGTCGCCGGCCTCGGCACGAGCGGAACACTGATGGGCACCGGAACGTTCCTGAAAGAGCACGATTCGACCATCCAGGTCGTTGCGGTCGAGCCGCCGTTGGGTGAGCGCGTCGAAGGCCTGCGCAACATCGGTGAGGGCTACATCCCGCCGGTGTTCGAGAACTGGAACGGCTACGACATCCTCGACCGCAAGCGTGTCGTGCGGCCACGCGAGTCGATCGAATGGACCCGCCGCTTGGTCGCCGAGTGCGGCATCTTCGCCGGCATCTCCGCTGGCGCTGCTCTCGCCGGTGCGGCCAAGGTCGCCAGCCAGATCCAGTCGGGCACCATCGTGTTCATCGTGTGCGACGGCGGGTGGAAGTACCTGTCGACCGGCGCCTACACCGACGACCTCGACGTCGCCGAGCAGGTCGCCGAAGAGATCATCTACTTCTAATCCGGCCGAATCTTCGGGTACTGGTCGGGTCGCTGGGCCGGCACAGACTCGGTCACTGGTCGGCGCCCCACCACAGGGTCTGCTGCGGGAACGCGAATTCGATGTCGTGGTCGGCGTAGGCCACGTGAACGGCACGACTCGCTGCGTCGACGGCGCCCCACTCGCTCTGCAGATCAGGTGGATGCCAGATGCGAAGTGTGATCCGCACGGCGGATGCGTCGAACGAGCTCACGGTCGTGGTCGGTGGGTGGTCGGGCAGTTGGCCGTCGGCCGTCTCGGCGGCCTCGATCGCCACCTGGCAAGCCCGGTCGAGATCGGTGTCGTAGGTGACGTCGAGGGCGATCTCCGACAATCGTCCGCGGCGGATGCTGAGGTTCACGATGTCGTCGTTGAGTACCCGTTGGTTCGGGATGTGAATCCGTCGGCCGTCGATCGTGTCGAGGATGACGGTGCGCGAGTTCACCTCGAGCACGACGCCGCGTTGATCGCCGAGGTCGACGAGGTCGCCGGGTGTGAAGGGAGCCCGCGCCTGGAGCATGACGCCGGCGCCGAACCCCTCGAACAGCGCGCGCCCGCCGACGACGAACATCGCCACGAAGAGCAGGAGCAGGAACCACAGTGGCGTGGCGTTCAATCCGACGAACGTGAGGCCGACGACGACTCCGGTGGTCGCAACCGTCCACATGACCACGGTGGCAGCCAGGTCGACGATGTTGGGCGGAAGTGATGTGCGCCCCGCTCCTCGCCGGACCAAGACGGCGAGCGTCCGGCCGAGGATCGCAGCGACGAAGACGCTGGCGACGCCGGCCACGAGATCCCACTCGGTCACGTTGGAGGTGTCGACGACTTCGTCGAGGTCGATCGGAACGGTCTGGGCCAGCAGTGTGAACATGTCTCCATCTTCGCGGGGTTCAGGTTCGCCTGCCCGGGTCTCCCCGAGGACGCACCTCGCCACTTGCGGCACACGGTTAGCCTCGCCGTCGATGGACGGTCCGATCGGGATGTTCGACTCCGGCTTCGGCGGCCTCACGGTCGCGCGAGCGGTGATCGACCTGCTCCCGAACGAAGACCTGGTCTACATCGGCGACACCGGCCGCTACCCCTACGGCTCCAAGCCGCTTGACGACGTTCGGAGCTATGCCACCGAGCTTGCCCTCAGTCTGGTCGAGGACTCCGGCGCCAAGGCGATCGTGGTCGCCTGCAATACAGCCACCGCCGCTGGCCTCGACGAGGTGCGCAAGCGGCTCGACGTGCCGATCATCGACGTGATCGACGCCGGTGCTCGGTCGCTCGTTGCGACGACCACCACCGGCAGGGTCGGCGTGATCGGCACGGTGGGCACGATCAGCTCCGGTGCGTACGTTCGATCGATCGAGCAGACCGGTGCGCCGGTCGCGCTCACGTCGGCCGCGTGCCCCGGGTTCGTCGAGTTCGTCGAACGCGGCCAGACCGTGGGCGACGAAGTCACCGTGCTCGCCGAACGGCTCCTCGCTCCGGTCGTCGGCGCCGACGTTGACGCACTCCTGCTCGGCTGCACTCATTACCCGTTCCTCGCCCGCACGATCGGTGAGGTCATGGGCCCCGAGGTGACCCTGGTCAGCTCGGCCGACGAAACTGCGTTCGCCGTGCGCGACGTGCTCGTCGCCGCTGACTTGTTGGCCGACCGCGAACGGCGTGGACGTCATCGGTTCGCCTCGAGCGGCGATGTCGAGGTTTTCCGCGAGCTCGGCAGTCGCCTGCTCGGCCCCGAACTCGACGAGACCGAACCCTGGCCTCCCGGTGTATCAACTGGGGTCTGACCCCAGTTGATACCGTGCGGCGACATGGCTCGCCCCGACGGACGTACACCCGACCAGCTCCGACCGCTCTCGTTCGAGCGTGACTTCACCGACATGGCCGATGGCTCGGCACTCGTCAGCTTCGGCCGGACCCGCGTGCTCTGCACCGCATCGATCGACGACGACGTGCCCCGCTGGATGCGCGGTTCGGGGAAGGGCTGGGTCACCGCTGAGTATTCGATGCTCCCGGGCGCCTCGCCCGAACGGATCAACCGTGAGGCCGCCAAGGGCAAGCAGAGCGGACGCACCGTCGAGATCCAACGCCTGATCGGTCGTTCGCTCCGCGCCGCCTGTGACATGACGGCGCTTGGCGAGCGTCAGGTCACCGTCGACTGCGACGTGCTCCAGGCCGATGGCGGCACCCGCACCGCCTCGATCTGCGGCGGCTTCATCGCACTGCACGATGCCCTCCAGCGAGTGGTCGAGCGCGGCGACTTGGCTGCCAACCCGCTGCACTCGATCTGTTCGGCGATCAGTGTCGGCATCATCGATGGTGAGCCGCGGCTCGACCTGCCCTACGTCGAAGACTCCGCCGCCGAGGTCGACATGAACGTCGTCATGCTCCGACCGAAGGAGACCGGCGAGTCTCGCTTCGTCGAGGTGCAGGGCACCGCCGAGGGCATGGCCTTCACGCGCTGCGAGCTCGATCAGCTGCTCGCGCTCGCCGAGGGCGGCCTCGCCACCATCGCCGACGCCCAAGCCGAGCTCATCGCGACGGCGCCGCCGAGTCGAACCGCCCGATGACCGACGCCGCGCTGCCCCAACTCGTCTGCGCTTCGGCCAACCCCGACAAGGTCGCCGAGATCAGGGCGATCCTCGCCGGGGTGGTCGACTTGCTCCCGCGCCCGCCCGAGGTACCCGACGTGGTCGAAGACGCCGACACCCTCGTCGGCAATGCTCGCCTCAAGGCACGGGCGCTCGTCGATGCCACCGGCCTGCCAGCCGTCGCCGACGACACCGGCCTCGAAGTCGATGCGCTCGGCGGTGCTCCCGGTGTGTACAGCGCTCGCTACGCCGGCGAAGACGTCACCTACGCCGACAACCGGAACAAGATGCTCCGGGAGATGGCCAAGATCCCGGCAGGGGAGCGGACTGCGGCGTTCAAGACCGTTGCACTCGTTCGTTGGCCCGATGGATCGGAGCTCGCCGTCGAGGGGGTCTGCCCTGGCACGATCACGACCGAGGGCCATGGCGACGCCGGTTTCGGCTACGACCCGATCTTCGCTCCCGACGAGGCCGACGGCCGTACGTTCGCCGAGATGGACGCCGTCGAGAAGAATGCGATCTCGCACCGGGGTCGGGCCTTCAGAGCGCTCGTCGAAGCGTTACGCAACCGCTGATCTTCAGGCCTTCGGGGCAACGGTCACCACGAAGCCGCGATGGTCGGATCCTGGCACGTCGAAGTCGCTGACCGCTGTGGCCACCATGTCGTCGTTGGTGAGCGCATGGTCGATACGCACGAATGACGGATGCCACCGGTCCGTCGGCCACGACGTCGACCAGCCACGCCCGAGCGCGATGTGGGCATCGGTGAGCCCCGCATCGAGGATTTCGCGATACGCCGGGTGCCAGTGCGATGCGTTGAAGTCGCCGGCGACGACCAGCGGCGCCTCGATCGTCGGCGCCCGCGCTGCGATCGTGTCGAGGTCGCCCGCCCAGCCTGGGTTGAACGGAAACGCTGGGTGCACCGCCCACAGTCGGAACACGCCGTCGGGTGCGTCGACGGCCACGTCGACGTCGTAGTTGGTCATGTCAGCATTGGGTTGCGGGGTCAATGGGTGACGTGACCACACCGCAGTGCCGCCGGCGAACAGCCCGTCGAGTTCTTCCCGGTGTGGGAACGCAGCGGCGAGCGGCTGGTCGAGGAGTTCAGCCTGGTGCTCGGCCGTGTACTCGGTGAACACGATGAGGTCGGCGGACTGCTCGGTGAGTACGTCGGCCACTTCGACCACCCGATCGTTCTCGTACAGGAGGTTGACCACGGCGATCCGCGTCCCCACCGATCCAGGGCGAGCGTCGGGCTGGCTGCCGGGAAACACGAGCGGCAGTGCGAGGGTGCCGACGCCGAGCAGAGCTGCGCCGGCGACACCGGCGAGGAGGTACCACCGATTGGCGATCGAGTAACCGATCACCGGAATGAGCAGGAGCGAGACGTGCGGCGTCAACGACTGTGCTGCGGCGACGGCTCGGCCAGCTTCCCAGCCGATGGCTTGTGTGAGGACGAGCCCGCCGATGCCCGCGACGACGATCCAGAGAACGACCTCGGCGGCGACGGGGGTGCGTTCGGCAGGCACCGCCTCGATCGCTTCGGCCTCGGTCATCGTTGCCACGCTACGGCGACGGGGTCCTGCGTCGGGGTCATCGTTCCGTCGTCGATGGTGGGCCTGCGTTCGGCGGTGGGAGGCCCTAGCCTGCGCTCCAGCGCCGACGTAGCCCAATTGGCAGAGGCACGGTCTTTAGGTGGCCGTCAGTGTGGGTTCGAGTCCCACCGTCGGCACGAAGCGCAGCCTCGGTGCGCACCGCGTGGTCGCTGAAGCCGCCATTCGGCACCATTCCCCAGATCCTGTTCGGGTCGTCCGGCACTAGGTTGAGTGTCGGTTCTGCTGTCCGAATAATGAAGCGATAGGACGGGAGCGGCGGAGTCGGGGATTCCCTCCTGTCGGCGTATCTGCTCGCGCTCTTGGCCATGCCGATGCTCGCCGCCGGCTTCTTCGGCTACTGCGAAGCGCAAGGGAACGCCGACCGAACCGATCGTCGCCGCCAGCGGTCTCGATTTCGAGGGAATCCACACGCTCCACGGTGCTCGACCGGGGGAGCCGGCTACGTCTACGGCCAGGGCTTCCTCCTGGCCCGACCGATGCCGGTCGACGATGAGGAGGCGATCTTGTTCGGCGATCGGACGATCACCCCTCGGGCCGACGCCCGGGAGTCGACCGCCTCATCAGTGTCAGGCGGGCATCCAAGCCAGTGAGATCTGGGTGACCTTCACGTCGGTCTTCTCGAGACCGACCGACAGCGTGTCGATCTCCTTGCCGATCTCCATCCAGCGAGCATCGATCTCGGTGAGCTCGTCGGCGAGCTCGGCCTCGAGGTCGACGAGATCGTCGGTCAGGCGCTCGATCTTGTTCTCCTGCGACTCCTGTCGCTCCTGGCTCGCCTTCGTCGTGCCTCGGCGGCGCGCTGCAGTTCCGGCTGAGCCGAACAGCCCACCCAGGAGTCCACCTTTCGACTGCTTGCCGCCGAGCAGTCCGCCGAGGACCGACCCCGCAGTGGAGAGCAGCTCGGAGTTGCGGTTCGACTTCGCCTGCTCCTCGAGCACCTCGAGTCGGTCTTCGGCGGCAGCGATCTGGTCGCGAAGCTTCTTGGCTTTCGCCTCGTACTTGTCGCGCAGCGTCGCGATCTCGTCGTCGGCGCGGTCGTCGGCGACCTTCAAGCATCGGGCCTCGAAGTCGTCGGTCGACTCGCCGGGTCGTCCGTAGAGCTTGAGTTTCTTGTTGACCCCGATCTCGACCGTGAGGGTGCGAACCAGGTGATCGCGGATGTCGCGCTCGATGCCGGACCAGAAGGTCTTGTTCGCGATCTTCGCATCGGTGAGTTCGAAGATCGCTGGCTCGGGTGCGTCGGTTCGGAGATCGCGGTCGTCGTAGTCGACCTGGATGACCTGTGACACGTCGGTCTGCTCACCCAACTCAGCGAGCACGCACTCGAACTCGTCGTCGTGGATGAGATCGGCCTTCGTCTCGTCGTAGCGCATCGACACCCGAGCGACGATCGTGGGCCGGAGCACCTCGCCGCGGGAGTCGCCGCCGGCGTCGCGCAGCCACGGCGATGCGACGTCGACGTAGCGAACCGCCACGCCATCGGCCACGTCGGGCATGACGGCCGCCTGATCGTCGGCGAGCTCGGGCTCGGCAGGGGTTGCGGCTGGTGCCGCGGCCGTCGGTGCAGAAGCGACAGTCGTGGCAGGGGCGGTCGTCGTCGCAGCAGCCGGAGGAGCCTTGACGTCGCTCATGATCTCGCCGATCTGGTCGCGGGTCATCGGGCCGCGGAGGTACGACATCGCCCAGCGGGTGGTGAACACCTCGGGCTTGTCTTTGCCGGCGCGGCGGAGCATGAACTCTCGCTTACCCAGGCCCGAGATGGTGTCGCCGACGGCATCGATGTCGACGCCGCCCGAGGCCGACGACATGCCGTCGAGCAACCGTGACTTGTCTTGCTCGGTCTGCAGCCGACCGATCATCCAGGTTCCGGCGTTCGACAGGGCCTTGTAGTCGACGTCGACCGGGTTCTGGGTGCTCAGCATGACACCTACGCCGAAGGCGCGCGCCTGCTTCATCAGCAGCATGATCGGCTTCTTCGTCGGCGGGTTGGCGGTGGGCGGGAGGTAGCCCGCCACCTCGTCCATGTAGAGCATCGCCCGAAGGTCGGTGGTGCCCGACTGGCGGCGCATCCAGGTGACGAGCTTCGACAGGATCAGCGACGTGACGAACTGGCGCTCGTCGTCCGACAGGTGGGCGGTGGTGATGATGGCGCAGCGCGGCGAGCCGTCGTCGGTGTAGAGCATCGACTGGATGTCGAGCGCAGGCCCGGCCGCCCAGGCGGCGAAGGCAGGGGAGGCGAGGAGCCCGTTGAGCTTCATCGCAAGCGCCATGCGATCGGACTCGGGGAAGAACTGATCGAGTTCGAATACACCGAGCTTCCGGATCGGCGGCGTGGCGATCTGCCCGACGAGGGTCATCAGGTCGAGGGGCCGACCCTCGGTCCACGAGTGATTGATGAGGTTGGAGAGAAGGATGTGCTCGCGTGACGACAGCGGGTCGGCGTCGATCCCGACCAGTGCGAGCAGGCCGGTGACGTAGCCCTCGATCTCGTCGGCCACGACCTCGGCGTCGCTCATGTCGGCGGGTACCTGCAGCGAGCCGACGATGTTGAGCGCTACGCCAGCTTCAGAACCCGGGGTGTAGATGGTGAAGTCGGTGCCAGCGCGCAACGCACCGATGTCAGCGCCCGACAGGCCCCAGCCGCCGAGCCCTTTGGTCCACAGCGCAGCCTGATCTGCGGCGAACTGATCGGGAGTCTTGTCGGCGGCCTTGGCCTGCGCTTCGTCGATCCACGGTCGGAAGTCGGCGGCGGCCAGGTCGGGGAAGGTGAGGCACAGGTTGGTGAGATCGCCCTTCGGATCGATGGCGATCACCGGAAGGCCGGCCTGCAGTGCCTCCTCGATCACGATCACGCCGAGACCGGTCTTGCCCGACCCGGTCATACCGACGATCACCCCGTGGGTGGTGAGCTTGTCGGTCTCGACGCTGACGTGGCTCGTGTCGTTGTCGGTGGTGCGCTCGTGGGTGGTGGGGTCGATCGCCCCACCGAGAAAGAGGTCGGCCATGGCGGGGGAGGGTAGTGGTGCGCTCCGGCGGCGGCGTCGTTCAGGGAGGCACCGTGCGCCGATGGCGTTCACCGGGCTTGCTGCTGCGGGTATCGAGTTCCACGAAGCGCTCGGGGCCGACAACTCGGAGGCGTTCTGGCAGGAGCACAAGGGCTGCTTCGCCGAGCAGGTTCGCACAGCGATGGCAGCGCTCACCGCGGAGCTCGCCGAGTTCGGCCCGTTCCACATGTTCCGACCACACAACGATCTGCGCTTCTCGAAGAACAAGCCCCGATACAAGACGTAGGGGTACCGCAGCGATGCCCGGTTGGGGGGTTGTCGAACCGGGCGAAGCGAGGGACCGTTCGTTCTGACTCTAGTTCGCGGGGCCCGCTCGCGACGAACGGGACGAGGGAAAATGACGACATGAGTGACGTGGCCGTTTTTCTGGTGGTGTTGGGTCTTCGACTCTTCGTTCCGCTGCTGATCCTGCGGTTCCCGCTGCCCGCGATCGTCGCAGCACTCGTGCTCGACGCCGCCGACCAGTCGATCTTCCAGGC